>ERZ772999.10-NODE-10-length-141763-cov-8.520895_pt1 | contig 141763 bp, 142 predicted proteins | sample MGYA00511467_ERZ772999 | MGnify/ENA primary metagenome ERZ772999 (study PRJEB29015, sample SAMEA2738064) | human oral metagenome | biome: human oral; feature: human-associated habitat; material: saliva | place: China | collected 2218 ... | reverse complement strand
GAACTTTACGTTTTTCCATTGTACCTTGAGCCACGATCTTATCAACTTTTTCAGTGACTGCTTCTTCAGTTACTTTTTCAGAACCATCTACTTTTTTACCTTTTTGAGTTTCATAAATAGTCGTAACCTTAATCAAACCTTCAACACCTTCTTGAAGAACTTTTTCTTCACCTTTTTTAAGTGTTGGATCTTGTTTATAGATTGTTTCGAAAGGTACTTTCTTCTCAGTCACTTCAGATTTAGAACCTTTAGTACCGACAGCGATAATTTTATCGACCTTATCAGTTACTTTTTCTTCCGTTACTTTTTCAGAACCTTTAACTTTTTCACCCTTTTGAGTTTCATAAGTCGTTGTTACTTTAATAACACCTTCAACACCTTCTTGGACAACTTTTTCTTGTCCTTCTTCAAGAGTCGGATCATCTTTCTTAATTGTTTCAAAAGGTACTTTCTTTTCAGTTACGTCAGATTTAGAACCTTTAGTACCAATATGAATAATTTCATTGACAGGTTGTTTAATAATCTTATCTGTGGAAGATCCTTTTGTAGTTGTTAATTTATCAGACTTAGAAACCAATTCCTTACCATCTTTATTAACAACAACTTTTACATCACCATTTCCACCAGATACTTTATATGTCAATGAATAATGACCATCCGCAACTTTCTTACCAGAATATACCGCTACATTATCTTTAATATCCATTTTAACAGGACCGTTTGGAGTAACCAATTCAGCTGACTCCAATTTAGCATCTTTTGGAATAGTTAACGTAACATCAATATTGACATCTTGCTTGGTTACCGTAACCTTTTCAGTGGCCGTTGATTCAAATTGTTTAATAATTTTATTATTATCAATTGCTTCTTTACGCTCATCATAAATATTTTTATGACCGGCTTCTGTCATTTTACGAACAGACTGATCAGTTGGTCCACCATTAGCACCTGCATCATTCTTATACGAAACAGTCATAAATGTTTTAGCATTTTTAGTAGCCCATGCGGCAAAATCTTTATCGATATCTTCTGTATCCATCCAACCATCTGTGAATTGAATGACTGAAACGGTGCTGTCCGCTTTATGATGTTCCATATAGATATCTTGATAGTTCTTGTTTTCATCCTCACGGAATTTAACACCTTGTTTTTTCATATCCGCGATAAACTCATCTAAATGAACACCAGCGGCCGTCACTTTGAATTGTTTAGCCTTTTCAAGATAAGCAATAGCGTCTTTCTTAGTCATAGGTTGTGTCATAGCACCCTGATAAGACTTATTACTAGCTCCGATAACACCTGTATTCGCTGGACGATTGCCCGTGTTATAAGTATCGGTGCTGTTAAAACCATAATGCGCAAATGTAATTTGATCATCATCATTCAAAGATTTTACAAGAGCTAATGTTGAATCAAGAGCTCGACCGAAATTATTAACCATAGAACTAGAAGTATCAATAATTGCTAATAGATCGACCGGTTTACGCGTACTCTCTTTTGATGTAGATGTTCCCGCTTTAATATCAAAATCAACTTTACCAGTCACATTACCAGTAACATCAGGTGTCGTTGTAAACTCACGAAGACCCTTTTCCCCTTTTTGAACGACTTTCTTCTCACCTTCTGGAAGAGTTGGATCTTCTTTTGTTTCAGTCTTAAATGGAATTTCTTCAGTTCGTTTGGTAGGCTCAGCTGGTTTCACAGGTTCTGCTTCTTTAGTACCGATCGCAATAATTTCATTTACGGGTTCTTTAATAACTTTTTCACTAGTCGTTGGTTTACCCGGAGTTGTAATTGTCACAAGTTTAGTAAATTTCTCAGCGATCTCATTAGCAAGAGCGGTTTGGTCTTTTCCAGCCGTAGTCAAAATAGCTTTTTGACCAGCCTTAGTCAACGTGTTATATGACAATGAATTAGTACCGCCATAAACAACCGTTAAAAATTGATCAGCGTGATTCTTTTGCGCCCAATCGAAAAAGCTAGTATCATATTTCTCCCAACCTTCCCAATCGTCAGTAAACCATAAAATACCAACAGCTCTGTTTTTATCACGACCTTTTTCAAAAATCTCTTCATACGGTGTTCCAATATCTTTAGAAGTACCATCTTCTTCCATGTATTGCGGATCATAATACTTCAAAGCTTTCATAGCTTTATCCCAAGACCAAGACCCATCCTGATGAGAAGCGGGTAACAATTCACGAACTTTCTTAACAAATGTCAAAATTTCTTGTTTAGACAAGAACCGTGTAACCTTGGAAATCCGTGCTCCCGTCGTTTTAGTTTGACTATCAGTATCACCTTTAATAACCTTGCGCAAAGCAAATCCATCAGGAGTGTTTCCTTCATCATAACCAATAATCAAATAACGAGTATCATCCGCACCTTGTTTAGCAACAGCTTCCAAATGATCAAGTTCAGATGTACCGCCATAAGTAGACCCTGAAACATCATAAGGAACAATAACATCAACCGGTTTACGACTAGATTGTGATTCAGTTGGCGTTGTAGTCACAATTTCTTTTTCACCCTCAACACCTTTTTGAATGACTTTCTTTTCACCTTTTGGAAGAGTCGGATCTTCTTTAGTTTCGGTTTTAAAAGGAATCTTTTCAACCTTTCGACCAGTTTGCTCAGCCGCCAAAACAGTAACGGGTGCCAACGCTGAACCGGCAATAGGCGCTACAGCAAGACCTAACATAGAAACATTAACCAAATGTTTCCCAATTTTACGCATACTAAATGTTTCTTTTAACATATTATATTGAGTCCTTTACTTAAAAATTTCTTAACAGTCATATTATATCACATTAAAATTACAAACACAAGCCTTAAAAAATTCGTTGGCCTAGCCAACGAACAAAAACTAATTAGAAATTTATTATTTGAAAGGAATATATTCTTATGCCTATCACATGGATCGTAATCGGAATCCTCGTTCTGATTATCGGAACAATCATCGCTTCAGGATTTGTATCAGCAAGTCCCGGACAAATCAAAGTCGTATCTGGACCGTGGGGTCAGCGTACGATTCACGGTAAAACTGGATGGAAAATTCCATTAATTGAACGCGTAGACGTCATGACAGCTTCAATGATCTCTGTCGATGTTCGTACTGCTGATTTCGTACCAACAAACAACTACATCAACATCAAAGTTGATGCGGCTGTAAAAGTTCGTATCGGAATCGATAAAGAAGAACTCTTTAAAGCAGCAACTCGTAACTTCTTATACAAAGACACATCTGAAATCGCAGATGAAGTCCGCGACACTCTTGAAGGACACTTGCGTGCTATCATCGGCCAAATGAAATTGGAAGATATCGTCACAAATCGTGCTGTATTCTCAGAAAACGTTCAAGCAAATGCAACCAAAGACCTTGAAGAAATGGGTCTTGAAATTGTTGCCTTCAACATCCAAGGACTTTCTGATGCAAATGGTGTTATTGATAATCTCGGTGTAGACAATACCGAAACTATCAAGAAAGATGCAGCTATCGCTAAAGCTAAAGCAACCCAAGAAGTTCAAGAACAACAAGCTGTTTCAAATAAACTCGCCAATGATGCTCGCGTCAAAGCAGAACTTGAAATCGCTGAAAAGAACACGGAATTAGCTAAACGACAAGCAGCTCTTAAAGTTGAATCAGACACAGAACGAGCTAAAGCCGAAGCCGCGTACAACATTCAAGCACAAATTCAACGTAAATCAATCGAAATTGAAACAGCTGAAGCAGAAATTGCCCGTCAAGAACAAGAAGCTAAAGTCAAAGAACGCGAAGTTGCCGTTAAACGTCAAGCTCTAGCCGCCAGCGTTGAGGCGGAAGCTGATGCACAAAAATACGCAGCTGAACGTAACGCCGAAGCTGAATTGATTCGTCGTCAAAAAGCAGCTGAAGCTGAACTCTTCGAAACTCAAAAAGAAGCTGAAGCTCAAGAACGTCGCGCTGAAGCAAATCGTCGTCAAGCTGAAGAAGAAGCAAAAGGGATCGAAGCTAAAGGTAAAGCCGAAGCCGAAGCTATCCGCATGAAACTCGATGCCGAAGCAGAAGGTCTTGACAAGAAAGCGGAAGCAATGAAGAAATACGGTGAAGCCGCTATCACAGAAATGCTCGTCAACGTCTTGCCTGAAATCGCTAAAAACGTTGCCGCTCCACTTTCGAACGTTGATAAGATCACGATGTACGGTGAGGGCAATTCTGGAAAAATGGTTGGCGACATCATGACGTCAATGAACCAAATCACAAACGGCATGGGTCTCGATGTCAAAGATCTCATCCAAGCAACCCTCACAGGTCGCGCAATGGGCAAAGCTCAAGCCGACGTTATCGAAAACACAGACGTGCCATTCGATCACGAATAATTAAAAAAAAGATACTCTTACGAGTATCTTTTATTTTTTTTAGTTTTCGTCACGTTTACGAAGGTCAAAGTAAGTTACTAAACCACCAAGTCCTACAACTGACAACAATCCGAGAACCGCAGTTGTACGTTGTTTAGATTGCTCACTAGTCTTAGGCAATTCTTTAGGTGTTTCTTTCTTTTCGACTGGTTTATAATAGTGGATCGTATTTCCACCTTCGTCTTTCGTTTCAACGAATTCATAACCGGGAATATCTTTCTTAGGTTGTTTACCATCTTCTTGTTTAGAAATTTCTTTTCCGGTTGTGATATCGATGTGTTTCGTAATTACTTTCTCAGAAGGCTTTTCGACAGGTTTGTAGTAGTGAACTGTGTTTCCACCTTCGTCTTTCGTTTCAACGAATTCATAACCTGGAATATCCTTCTTAGGTTGTTTACCATCTTCTTGTTTAGAGATTTCTTTTCCAGTCGTGATGTCGATATGTTTCGTAATCACTTTTTCAGCAGGTTTTTCGACTGGCTTATAATAGTGGATTGTGTTTCCACCTTCGTCTTTCGTTTCAACGAATTCATAACCTGGAATATCCTTCTTAGGTTGTTTACCATCTTCTTGTTTAGAGATTTCTTTTCCAGTCGTGATGTCGATATGTTTCGTAATCACTTTTTCAGCAGGTTTTTCGACTGGCTTATAATAGTGGATTGTGTTTCCACCTTCGTCTTTCGTTTCAACGAATTCATAACCAGGAATATCTTTCTTAGGCTGTTTACCGTCTTCTTGTTTAGAAATTTCTTTTCCGGTTGTGATATCGATGTGTTTCGTAATCACTTTTTCAGCAGGTTTTTCAGGATCAGCCGGTTTTTCAGGTTCTTGCAAACGACCCGGTGTTACTTGAACAGCCAAAGGTGATCCATCAACAGGTTTTGGTGCTTCTGGTTTCTTAGGCTCTGGCGTCTTAGAGGGATCTTGTGGAACTTCACCATTAAACGGAACAGGAGCCTGCGGTTTTGGCGGTAACGTATTTGAACGCACTTCAGAATTAAATTGGAACCATTGACGTTGAGTTCCACGCGCAGGATTCGCTGTTGGATGGTTACCAATAATAAATTCTACAGAACCAGCGGCCGCTTTAGCTGTTGCTTTTGCGGCACCCGCACCATAGTAAGAATTTGGATTATCAGCCGTCGAATCCCACTCACCACGTTCAAACTTAGATCCTTCGCTCTTCGTGTTATTAGAAGATGTAGCACCAAGTTTGCCATCTTTGTACACAATAGATGAACCTGTAATTTGAATAGGTTGAATTGAATCAGTTACACCAACATATTCTTGCTCATTAAAACCTTGATTCGTATAGTTCAAACTTGCAAAACTAAACAAAGCACTACCATCAGCTAAATTAACTTTAGAACCGTCTTCATAATAGAATGTGGCTTTCATACGAATCTTCGTATCAACACCTTGTTTATCACGATTTGTACCAAAGTAAATCGTAATCGTTGGGTCTTGATAAACAACCGCTGTCACTGTATTATCATTTGAAGGTGAGCTTTCAAGCGTATAGTCATAAACAACCTTAGAAATTTTACGACCTTTAAACGTTGAATTTTGAAGACCATCATAAGTAACAGTTGTAGTCTTACCTTGTTCTAAACCTAGAACCGTTGCTTGTGTTTGACCGGATTCACCAGATCCACCACCAACAGCACCTGGGTTATTTACAGTTTGCCACTGAATCGTATTGCGTTGATGACCAGCCGCAATATGGCGTCCGGCTGAAGCATTAATAACGCCCATACCACCTACAGCATCAGCAGCATCCAAATAAATAGTGTTACCTGAAACAGACAATTTAGCATTTGGTTCACGTTTGAAAATCAAATCTTGACTTTCAGGTTGACTCAAATAACCATCTTTTTTAGCATTTTTAGTAGCTTCATCTAAAGCCTTATTATATTCAGCTAATTTAGCTTCATACGCTTTTTTCTCAGCCTCGTATGTTGCTGATTTACCTTCATAATCTTTTTTCTTAGTCGGATATTCAGCAATCGCTTTTTTACGAGCGTCCATTTGCTCATTATAAGCTTTTAACTCCGCATTATATTTTTCTAATGCTTCTTTAGCTTTAGAATTCGTAGTATCAACCGATCCTTGACGCGCAATCGCATCTTCCAAAATTTTAATTTGTTCACTTACATGCTTGTCATAATCAGCTTTATTTGTAAAGACTTTTTCAGGCAGTTCCGTAACTTGAATACCCGCTTTACGAGCCTTGTTCACGAGTTCTGCATAAGATTTCACAGTCGTAGCATTTGCAACGACCTCATCAGCGAAAACAGTCAAGGGTTGCGCTAAAGGAGCAGCGAATCCGAATGCAGTCGTAGCGAGCATCGCACAAGTAGTTACTTTAAATAAATTTTTTTTCATTACTTTAAAAGATTCCTTTCAAGACTAATATAAAAGAATTATACCATACAATCATCTCAAACGCAACACCCAAAAAAGCACGAACAAGTTTCGTGCCATAATAGAACTTGAACGAATTTTATGATAAAATAACTATATAGAAAGGACGATCACATGCCACTTACAGAGAACCTCGCGAGCGAGTTGCGCAAGCTACGCGCGCAAAAGAAAACCTTAAAAGAAATCGCTCGCGAAACAAAGCTATCAACAGCCACTGTATCGAGATACTTGAAAGATTTAGGTATCGAAAAACAACCACTAAATCTCGACCCACAAGCCATACAGAACCTCTATCATGATGGCTATACAATCAACGAGATAGCGAAGCGCTTTCAAGTTAGCCATGGCGCCATCTCACGAATCCTCGCAAAAGAAGGCGTCACATGGACTCGTGGCGAAAACGTCCATAAACATTTTGAAAGAAAACACGATGAGCTTTGGCCGAGCATCGCGACAGACCTCGATAAAGGCATCGCAAAAGTCACTGTCGCGAGCAAATACGGCATCCGAATAGAAAATCTGAAGCGATTAATGGTGAAACATCATTACCAAAAACAATTCACAGATGACTTATCAGAACTCGATCAAGCCTTTATCGACGCTGAGAAGTTACACGGTAAAGCAAAATCCACCAGACTTCGCTACCTAAACGCTATTCGCGATTACATAAACGAACACCAAGAAGTACCGTCGAAAAGTAATCTCGCACAGTACCTCCATATCGCGCCCGCGACCGTGTCTTGGTATTTCAACACGTATGAGCTCAATCATCTCGTAAAACCCACAAGTACATCCAACCAAGTTGCAACGGTACTGAAAATCTTACAAGATAACAATATTAAGTACCAACTAAATCGACGTGATCTCTTAACCAACAAGCAGGAAATCGATATTTGGCTTCCCGATCACAACCTCGGCATCGAAGTAAATCCCATATCGACGCATACCATCGATGATCCAAAAAGGGGCTTCACGGATAAAAACTACCATCAAGCCAAATCTCAACAAGCACTAAAAGACAAGATCGCACTCGTCCACATTTACGATTCTGACTTACAGAGCACTCAAAAGCTAAAAGCGCTCGAAACACGAATCCAAACACTCACCGAAAACAAACCCAAAATCGGTGCTCGCAAGTGCATCGTTAAAGAAATTGACAAGAAAACCTCTCAAAAATTTCTGAATCGTTATCATTTCCAAGGTGCAGATCAAAGCGCACTTCACCGTTTCGGTATGTATTATGGTGACGAGTTGATAGCCGTGCTCACTTGTGGAAAATCGAGATTTACATCTCATACGTGGGAACTATACCGATATTGTGTCAATCCACACTATATCGTGCACGGTGCCTTTGATAAGCTACTAATGTACTTCACAAAACACTATACAACAAACGGTGAAACGCTCGTCACATACATGGACCTCAATAAGCGCTTTACAGTGTCCAACATATACGAACGCTCTGGTTTTATTCTAGACGGAATAACGCCACCGAATTACGTATGGGTTCAGCGTAACACATTCGATTGCAAAACTCGCTATGAGACAACGAAAAAGAAACTCGTGCGAGAAGGTTTTGATAGCAACTTAAGCGAAATTGAAATCATGCGCAGTCGAAATTACTATCGCGTGTACGACACAGGAAGTCTTCGCTACATAAAAAAACTCTAGCATTTCGCTAGAGTTTTTCTTTTTAGAATTCTTCGTCTTCAGGAGCATCGGTGTCAATCGTATTTTCACGACGATTACAAATATCACGAACGGTCTTATCGAACGAACCGCCCGCAATAGACTCCCAAGAATCTAATTTTGCAAGATATTCGTAAAACTCCGGTTCAACGCGGTATCCCTCAAGAGCAAGACCATCAGTTGCTTCCATATAGACTTTCGAATTAGGGTCTTGAGCACTCTTTTCGTATTCTTTAACCGATGGATCATAACTTACAAATCGAACACCAGCCACATTTGACAAGATTTGTTTATCATCATCCCAACGGAATTTAGTGTCACCCATGAATTGTGATTTAGTCTTGAGTACAGCTTCAATAACAACAGCATCCATACCAGTACCGCCACTCAAACCTTTACCGTGTTGACTAACCAACATATCACGACTAACCATTCCGCCAGCATAGATTTTTTCACGATAATCTGGAACCAATTCTTTTTCAGCTTTCGTCACAGCTTTTTCGTAATCAACATTAACCGTAATCGAAGCTTCACGTTCACGAGCAATATTTTCATACATAACAGATGCATTACCAGAAGACGTCATTTCATCATCTAATTCATGTTGAGCTAAGTAATCTTGTTCAATTTCATAAAGCTCATCATTAACTGCATCCATAATGTCACGCGCATACTCATCAGCATCCATAATATCAATATCATGCTGACTATAACCGTATGCTCCACGATACTTACTTTCCATTTCTTCAACTAAACGGGCTTGCGACAAACGTTTCTCAAGCATCGCATAAAAGTTCGGCTGATTCTTTTCTGGGTCAAATTCCAACACAGAAGACATAGTTGGAATGGTTTGAAGTGTATATTCTACACCAGGCTCTTGAATCGTATCGTTTTGCATTGCAAATACTGGAGGCAGAGATGATGCTCCATAGTTATAAATAGGATCATCACCCGCACGCATTACAATCGCACCAAACTTATCCAATCGCAAGAATTCATTTCGAGAAATAACATCTTCTTCAAGCACAGTTTTCGTTTTCGAAATACGACCGTCTGTCTTTTGAACACGCGATTGAGTATTTTCAGAAACCGTCAAGCTATTAACACGTTCAACGTGACGTTTACCTGCAACAGCAACCAAATCATCAATCATCGTTACGTCATTAGATTTCAAGAAGATCAAATCGTTCGAGTTACCAGAGATAATCTTATTCTTATCACCACCATAAACCGCTTCAAGCTGTTGGAGTGTTTGCAGAATCAAGTGGAAACGTTGATCGGCAGACAAACCGATAGAAAGAAGTGTTTCCAAGTCGTTAATACCATGACCGTCCGACTGCAAGTTACCCAACTCGTCTAACATGTAGTTCGTACCATAAAGCGGTTTTTGATTCGCCTTCGTCAAATACGCACTAGAAAACGCAGAGTCTGTAACCTGTTTAATCAAGATCAAAATCAAACGAGCATAAGCCGTCAAGTGCGGAGGTGTAATAAAGTTTACAAATTTCGGTTTGTCCGTATAACGCAATTTCAAATCAGAAAACGCATGAACTTCAATTTCCTTATCTCGTAAATTACGTCCGCCCTCGCTATAATTACGGAAATCTTTAACCGTCTTCTTAATCATAGTGTTACGAGGAACAAACTTACGACGACCTTCTTTATCTTTAACCGGACGCAATTCGGTCAAAGTACCATTTCGAAGAATCTTCTCTTTCGTAACAGGATTCTTAATGAAGGACTTACCATCAAGTCGTGTCAGATAATCAAGACGTGCTTTAAAATAGAAAATCTTCATCGGAACATTATTATCAGGGTTGACGATTTCCATCTTAATATAGCCATCACGTCCTTCGAATTTACCATCAAAGGCGTAATGAACCCAACCATCACGACCGATATTAAATGAATGTCCAAAAAGTTTCGGATCTAGTTCTTCTGTAAAGGTATCATCTGTCCATGCAGACCAACGAACCAACTTACCAGCGTATTTATAACGAGCCATCCACTCAGATGTGAATCGAACGGCCACCCGACGTGGGAATGACAGTGACTCAATGTCAAAGTTCTGAGAAGCTGTACCTGAAGTCAAGGCAATAATCGTTGGGTCAGTGAAGAAACGCATTGATGCTGTAGCGATTCCGTATACAGAACTAAGCATTTTTTCACTTTGCATCATCGATTTCAAGGTCTTATTAGATGAGTCCAAAAGATCGCGCATACGGTTTTTCGGCAACGCTTCTGTCGCATCGAAGAACAAATCAAGCAACACTTTTTCAGTTGGCTTAACAGATGGATCAAGAACTTCTTCACCAGTCTCATCGTTAATAACCGTCGGTGGCTTGTCTTCTTCTTTAACCCATGTTTTCATCGGGTCAGTTTCTTTCTTAGAAACCAAACTTGAAAACATCTTAAACACATTATAAAGCGTTACTTTACCCCACATGTTATTAATTTCAGCATCAAGCAAGTGAACGTTACGCCCATCGAGTTCTGCCCGACGACGCATTTCCATTTCTTCTTCTCGATAGAAGTCAATAAGCGCAAGACAAGTACGTTCAAATGCAGCTGACGCAGATTGAGGCCATACCGGATCCTCACCACCATCTTTCGGGAAGAATACAGAAGACAAGTTGGTCAAATACTCGGCAACTTTCTCCATACGTCCTTCACGCGCAGCTTCTACCGCATAACCAAGAGGATTGAAGATATCCGTCTTCATAGGATTGATCAAGTTAAACTGTACAATGTCATATCCACGAATAGTTGCCCGCACATAGAACTTAACAAGAAGCTCTCCTTTAGGGTCATTGTTTACGATATTCCATTGCCGTTTTTCCCGAGTCCACATGTCAAGAAGCGCTTCAATATATGTCTGTCCCTTACCAGCCCTAGTAATAGCGAGAATCATAACGTTTACCGGCGCTGTATCAACGAAATAGACACCCGTTGGACGTTGTCGTTCGTAAGCTGGAATCTCCCAATCATTGTTCATCATATCGATCAATGACTTATACGGAGCTGATTGGTCGTCACCTCTAGCCTTACCTTCACTATCGAACACTAATTCTTTTGCATGATCGAATACACGTTGAGGGTTGCCTTCGAAAATACTAATTTTATCGAAAACTTCGCCACCCTTATCCATATCGATCATCGGTTTCTTTTCAAGGATTGGGTTCCCCTCACTATCAAGAACCTCTTCACCTTCATAAAAAATCTCAAAATCTTCAGGATCATCCTCGTTTGGAACAATAACGTCAGCGGTATAACGTTTTGTCATCATAACCGCGGGAACACCTTTATTCGATAAAAACGCATGGCTTAAAATAGCTGACGGCTTCACACTACTATGAGCACCACGGTCAGGAAAAACTGGAAAACGTTCTACAATTTCTTCTTTATACATAACGTGACCGTCTGACGTATAATCGTTCAGTTGACCATCTTCATCTAAAATACGATCTGTGCTCTGTTTCCTCTTGAATTTATCGTAAACGATAAATCCGACCATAGTCCCTACTAATAGATTGACAGGCCACGCCCACCAGGGTAACGACATGGACGCCGATGATAATGCAGATGAACCTTTACCATTCATCATCCCGTTGATCGCTCGATACATGACCGAAACTACCCACGTAGCGCCTAAGCCTGAAATAAACGTCCCGATTCCGCCAACCAAACCAAACACCTTTGACGAATCGTAGCCTTGCGTATTTCGAATCTTACGAGCTGCTTGTTGGCTATTGATACGATCTCGATATTTACCATATTGATCGACCGGGAGACTTTTCATTTTTTGATAACCTGTTTGAGGTTTCACTTTTAATGGATTTTTAAATTTCCCCATTGAAGTTTTCCTTTCTGTCTAATGGCATTAAAATAATCTTTTCTGCCCAATAGACTTATTATATCATAAAACGATTACAAAAAAAAGTGCAAATTTCTGCGAGTTTCGTCACCGATTTCGCACAAACATGCACTTTTGCGAGTCTCGCAAAAGACTCATCTTTTAAATAACCACAGCTTAGAACCAGCTGTATAGATTCTGTCATAGCCCTTCTTATCGTCTGTCCGGTGAGGCAATTCTGTCTCGACAAACAGGTCAATCTTCTCTTGCGAATCAAATTGACCGTACTTCGACAGTAATCCCTCGCGCGCGCCCCATGGTGTCGCAATCTGCCACGAATAAACATCTGTCGGATCTGTCCAGGAACTAAATAAGAGTGACGGACCAGTTTCCTTGACCAAAACGCCACCTGCTTTCTGATAAGACAAACCATTACCGATATTATTATCAGAATAACTGTAAAGTTCTTCTATATCGTAATCTTTAAAGAAACGAGCAATAATCTTCGACGTTAGCCCCACAATTTGTACATCCGGTTTCACGCACAAACGCTTCAATTCCGATTCAAAATTACGATTATTCATATCAAAAGACGCAACCGCCACTAAATTAGAATCATTATAAACTAGATAATAAACAGATGCTCTACTCGCACCTTGCACGTGATATTCATTAAGAAATTCGCGTGCTTTTTTCTTGTCCGCTTGCTTCGTGGCCTTTTTAATCACAGTGTTTCTCGCAAATAATCGGACAGAATAGCCACTCACAAGTTGCTTAATGCGTGTTTTCGTGCGCGTGTTGAATACCACAGGATCTAAATCGTAACCATACAAGTGAATCAAAGTAATGCCCTTCTTAGCGGCTGACTTGTACTTGTTATAGTGGTAAAAAGCCTCTTGCACGTGTCCGTAACAGACACGCTCAGGTTCTGTCGCATAAAGATTACTATTATGTGAGCAGTTCGGATTGACTTCGATTGCGAGATTCTTAGACGGAATATAGAAATCAAGTTCTAATCCGTTTAATAGCTTACGATGATTCGCAACGTAATCGACACCAAGTTCGTCTAAGTAATTCGCAACCATCTGTTCATAACGTGACGCTGACGTATTCAAAAATGCATCTGGAACAGAAACTAAACCACGCTTACTATAAAGTGTTAACCATGGGCACGTAAACGTCATATTTAATCGAAACATCGCATTAGTTGGATAGACGACAGGTTCGCCTTTAATCTTCGCCCACGCTTCTAACAAAGAGATCAGCGCCATTTCGTCGTCGCCGTATAAAACAAAAGATCGTCTTTTTAAATTCAAAACGGACGCAATATCTTGTGCCGACATAACACCTAACTTTTCAAAAACATCAGCCCATTCTTCTTTTAAGATCTCATAAACATGCTTATTCCATGATCGTACCGCATCCGATAACTTAAAATTGTGATCAGCACCGTATTTCTCAAGCATTGTTTCCTTTTGTTTTTGCTTAATAGAATCCAACTGCATAACGTTATCTACGCCATATTTTTGACGAGTCGTTTGCTTGCGTAGTTCTTGATTAGACTCCAACTGCGTCGTGTGCTCTACGCCATAGATTCGCATCGTTGTTTCTTTTTGACTGTGCTTTTTATGCTGTTTCCAAAAGAAATCAACATCGACATCCGTCAAAACATCTTTAAACAACTTACGAGTATCTTTAAAATAAGTCCAATATTTCACCGACAAATCCATCAAGTCTAACGAACCATCTGCAAAACGTTCTAAATCGGCTCTCATTTCGTCATAGCGAGCGTTTGAGAGAGCGACAAGCTGATTATATGCCTCAACCTTAGACGATCTCAGAGGCTTATTTACGGCTATAATTTCATCGAGTTCCGAATCGTCAACAAGCACCAACTTAAACCAACTTGGACGCACGTGTCCGTAAACGTACATATTCGTAATTTCGTCTCGCGTCAAATAGACCTTAGGGAAAAACATCGTTCCATTTGGAACTTTTACATATTCATTCGTTCTTTTCATGGTTCTATTATATCATTTTTGACCTTTGCTTGCAAAAAAAAAACACTACCCAGATAGCTAGTGTTTTCTGAACTTATTTTTTACGTCCAACTAGTGTTTTGGGTAGTGTTTTCGAATTAGGGTTGGGCTGGTTGATTTTGCCCATTTGGTTGTGCTTGATTTGCACGATCACCGAGAGCTTTTGTCAAGCTATCAATTTGAGCTTGCTTCGTATTGCTTTCAGTTTTAGCATTATTCGCTTCAGTCTTAGCAGTTTGCGCATCTTTCTTCGCATCTTCCAAATCACGTTTCAATTGCGTAATTTGCGTTTCAACTGAATGATTTGTAGTTGCTTGTGCTTGATTCATTACATAAGCTGTAATCATCACACCACCGATAGCGGTTGCAAGTGCTGCTAATGCCGCAACAATCCAACGGTTACGATTTGCAACAATGATGTCTTTTTCACGAGCATCGATACGACGTTCAAGAGCTTCAGCACGGTCGTCTGATACTTTAAGACGATGACGATATTCTTCTTCTTTCTTCTCTTCAAGAGTTTCGAATTTCTCAGTCATACGATCAAGTGATGCACGAAGTTCTTTATTAACCACACGTTCAGCATCGAGTTCAGCCTGCAATTCTTTCTTAAGATCGCGAAGATTGAATGATGATTTTTCTTCAAGAGCTTTATAATCAGAAGCCGCTTTATCACGAATTGCTTCAATTTCAGCATTCTTTTCAAGCAATTGTGCGCTAAACTTATCTTGCAACGCTGTAAGGTCAGCTTGCATATCCAATTGTTTTTGAATCGCATTTGCACGCATAACTTCTGACGCAAAGTTTTGTTCGATGTAACGATTGATGTGGTTGCTTTCACTAAGCGCCAACTCTTTCACACCTTTATAAACTTTCGCCATTTCATCACGATAGTGCATCAACAAGTTTGTAGTCGCACGTTCCATGAATACACGAGCCACATCACGACGACGAGTATGCAATTCACGAAGACCTTTAGACTCATAATCTTGACCTTCAAGTTCAAGTTTAGCCGTATCTAATTCAAGATCTTTAGCTAATTGTGCACGATTTTCATCATCGAATTCACGTTCTGCTTGAAGCTTACGTTCTTCAATAAATTTATCTTTGCGTGCATCGTATTCACGTTGAATTTCGTCTTTCTTAGCTTCGTGTTCCATATAAATGGTTTGAATAATACGGTCACGTTCTGCTTTAATGTCATTATACTTTTGACCCGCTTCCGTATTACCATCATGATAGTCAAGTGTTTTCGTAAGCTTATCAGCGTACGTACGAAGCGCTAACACATATTCACTTGCAAGCGTATTTGTGCGTTCATCTAAATAACGAAGAATTCTTGTATTTGCAACGCTCGCCATTTGCGCAACGTGTTGATCCAAGTGATTATTCGGATCATTAGGCTGTTCATTGAATAACTCTACAGAATGATTATCTTGACCAAATACTTTATAGAATTCTTCATCTGACACTTCAATATCGAGTGAATCAGAATTCAATTGTTTGATCAATTCTTCTTGAATATCCACTAAGTTTTCAACGTCTGGTTGGACAACAGGTACTTGTTCTACAACGGATGCTTGCGGGTCAAAGTCTTGCTCAGGATCAAACATTGGTTGTTCGTAAGCCGGTTCATTATAATCAACGGTATCGTTGTAATCGACCGGATCCTCATACACGGGTTCGCCTTCGTATTGAGATTCTTCATACACAGGATCTTCTGAATATTCTTCAACGGATTCAACTTCGTCATAATCTGAATCAGGATCATATTCAACATCTGGATCAGCGTCAGGATCATAACCCAAATCATCAGATTCTTCAACCGTTTCTTCTACACGAGAAACAGGTTCATCTTTAACTTCGTGAAGATTGATGATTTCTGCTTCATCAGGTTCACCGTTTTCATCGTTTTTAATTTTAATGGTCATATGTCCGTTACGAATATTTGTCAATTCGTTCAACGTAACCGTATCAGACAGAAGAATAACACCATCTTTAGCATTAAAATCAGGAGTTACGACCGCGATGTGCATTGGCGTTTTTTCGATAAATGACCATTCCGTCATATCCGCCAACGTATCTGTTGTTGGAATCAAAGCCAAAGTTCCTGACTCGAAATCCCCTTCAACAAGAACCGCTTGAATCAGTCCATCGTTAATAGAAGCAGAGAAAGAACCAACTTCCTCATTTTTCTTATATTTCTTACCGAAAGCTGCTTCTAAGTCATCAGCTAACATTGCGATGATGACATAGTTCTTATGATCACCATCTGTATATTCAACAATTGCGCCTCGTTGATCGGAATCGTTATACAATTCCTTAATATTATCGTATACCGTCTCCGCAACCGTTTCATTAAATTGTAATTGCGCAAATAAACTTTTCTTACCAAATACCGCCATTGGTCTCTTTTACCCAAGATTCATGCAATACAGATATTGATAAATCTATTCCTTTCATTTGTACTTATTGTTTCTTTGTTTTTCATGCCATCTTGCAATAGCGTCTTTGTTCTTCGCTGAAAGCGCCGTAGCATACACCATATCACCGACAAACACTTTAGAGATATCTTCTTTATGGAAGTCATCCGTAAATGCCATATCCCGTTTACGATCTGGATCTGGTTGATCCGGTTCAGGATCAACAGCCGCATATAGTTTGCCTTCTAACGCTTCGCCATTATTAATAGCCCGAGCGATTGCTGTTTTGAAATCATCATCCAGTGCACGTACAATACCACGAGCACCACCATCTTCTGTAGCAACACCGCCACCTTTTTGATAAACGAGCCATGTAGCAACTTCCGCACCAACACGCAAGTCATATCCATGTTTATAGAAAACATCTTGACGAAGATCTTTTAATTTCTTATGAGCAATCTTCAATTTCGTTTCATTTTGTAGTGGCGTAAATGGAATTACCGCATTGTAACGGTTAATCAACTCATTCGGAAACGACTTGCTATCGCGTAACGCTTTCAAAATTAACGGTTTGTATTTCAACAAAGCCATTGCTGTAGATGATCCACGACCTTTCAAATACGGAGCGATCTCAGAATACACATCAGCACCGACGTTAGTTGTCGAAATAATAATTGTATTCTTAAACGATTTCAAACGTCCGTTTTGGTCAGATAATTCACCATCGTCCAAAATTTGAAGCAACAAACGCGTACAAGACGGATGAGCTTTCTCAATTTCGTCCAGTAGAAGAATTGAGAATGGCTTAATATCGATTTGTCGTGCTAGTTCTTCACGTAAAGCCGTTACACGATGTTCTTCAGAGTACTCTGACATATTAAAACGAATCATCGCATCATCTTTACCGAACATTACAAAGGCTAAAGCTTTTGCTAATTCCGTTTTACCGACCCCGCTGGCACCCGTAAATAAGAACGAAGCCATAGGTCGAGACTTATCATACAAGTCGGCAACGACTAATTGAAGATAACGCTCAATCGCATCAATCGCTAAATCCTGGTCATATACCCGATCAGATAATTGTGACTTGATTTGTTGACCATCAACGTTAATTGCAACGTTTACACCAACTAAATCGTAAATCTTTTCAGCTAATAATTTTCGGGTAACTGGAATATTACGATAACGAGCTGCCCCGATAAGTGAATCCAACATCATCAATGCTTTACGCGGTTGACTTGAAGCCGGAATATATCGGTTTGTATACTCAACAATTTGTGAATAGATACCTTTGTTTCTAAATTTATCTTTCAACGTAAAATCTCGAGCGATTGCGTCATTTGCAGAACCTTTCAAGATTTCAATAACTTGAGTATCATTAGGTGGGAACAATTGAATTGAAACAAAACGTTCAATGAATGGCAAGTTGTCATCAATACGATACTTGTAATACTCATCATTCGTTGTCGCCCCAACTACACGAATATTCCGTTTAACAGAATCCGCTAAGTCAGGTTTCATTGCTTCAACCGCGGCTGGTGACAATTGAAATAGCAAGTGAAATTCATCGATGAACAACACAATATCAATCATCTCTTTAACACCCTCAGACGCTAAAATCGCCCGAGCACGTCGACCGAATTCTTTAACTTCATCAAGCATCGCCTGCATACGTCGTGCAATAACAGAGTTTACATCTTCACCACTTGATTCAACAGCGGTCATCTTTGGAAGATCCACTTCAAAGTAAAGACGATTTTTATCTTCTTTAATCATCGCCCGAACCAAAGTCGTTTTACCAACCCCGGCTGGACCTCGTAAGAAGATATTTGACACAGACGCGCGAGCAAACGTTTCTTGAATCAATCCGATTTCATGATCACGTCCCTCAACAGGAAATGTCAACGGTGTCAATGGTTTCGCATAGTCACGCAACATAGGAAAAACGTATTCCGTTTGTGTTTTACGCTCTCCTTTGTCCGATACACGTTCAACTGTTTGTTCCTGGCCTAATAGATGTTCTTCTAATTCAAAACGATCCATAGCACCACCCTTTACAACGAATCTGGTAATTCGATTTCAGCACTCAATGCTTCAGCCCGATCACGAGTTTTCAATTCTTCTTCAGACGTACCAAAAACATCACCAATTACGTCAACTTCTTCGGTTTCAGCCTCATCATCTTCTGGCAAAGTAGCCAAGACTTCAGCATCTTCTGGCAAAGTAGCCAAGACTTCAGCATCTTCTTCAGAAACGTCTGTCGGAACCACTTCTTCTTCAGACTCAACAACTTCGTCTTGAACTTGTTCTTCAGATTCGCTCACTGGTTCTTCATCAGCAACCGGTTCGTCTTCTTCAACGACAGGTGCTTCTTTTTCTTCAACAACATGCTCTTGTGTTTCAACCACAGACTCTTCTTTGGGTTCAACAACTTCATACGGTTTGAACAAAAGATAAGTATCTTCATCAAACTCACCTGTTTCATCAAAGAACGTGTTCAAAGCATTACGTACTTGGTTTGAACGAGCAATATTATCATGAACAAGTGAACGCATAAATGCAACAAGTGCTTGTGCAAGTTCATCATTTGTGTTATCGTCAAGTTGCTCTACAGCCGCCAACGCTTCAGTAAAAGCAACGTTTTCTTGGTTAGTATAAGCGGTCATTTCTTGCAAAAGAATATTCTTTCGAACCGCGGGATTATATTTCATTTAGTGAGATCCCTTCTGTTTATTTTTAATCTATGTGTCCATTATATCAAATAAAAAGCGAAAACGCAAAAGTTTTCGCTAATTTGACAATATTTTTTACAAACTAAGCTCTTCATGTAAAGATTCTAGCACTTGAATATTGGTATCGAGCGTAATAGTCTCTTCCAACTGCTTCTTTTTCTTCGCTTCATCGAATACCAATTCGGGCACTTCAAACTCACCGTCATAGAGTTTCTCCACCGTGTCTCGCATACGATACAAATCGCGCTCAGTCGTACGAATACTCTCAAGACTTTGGTCAGTCTCTTCCAAGTAATCGCGAGCACCCACGTACGATTCCAGGCGCCTATTGTACTGGTCAGCAAACTGCTCAACCACCTGTCGCGTAAAACCAACAGATGACTGCCCATAATAATCCACATCTAAATCATGCAAATCATGCGCCTTAACTTCGTTAAAATACTCTTTAGAATACATATCGCTCATTGCTTGTGGTGCATAAGGGGCTGTGTCTCCGTTGTTTAATGTCTCGACAAGCATCGGAGCCGACAACTGACCGCCTGCATAGGCAGAAACGGCGTACGTTTGATTTTGCATGCGATACTGACGCGCCAACTCACGAGTATGCTCCCGATAAACACGTCGACCGGACGTCGTAAACAATAAAGAAGCATCTGTCACGTTCGTATCAAGTTGCACACGTGCGTTAAATTCGTCCTGATTCTTGCGCGCAATCTGTACAGAATCATAGCCGTATTTCTCTACAACGTTTTCGATAGGACTGTCGTATAAGTTGTTTCGCTCACGAAGCATCGTATACGTATCTTCGACTGCGTTGTACTTATCACGAACTTCTTTATCACGCTTCACATTCCAGGCAAAGAACGAGCGATACTTATCAGCTGTTTCGGCATGGTATCTCAGTTCAGTTGCATAATAGACGCCCATACGAGATGCGTCTTCCGTGTGCGCACTATTATTATACTCGATCAAGTTCTTCGCTTGCGATTCTACTTCACGCACATGCTTACGAATCCGTCCAGTATAAGCTCGCGTACGAAGCTCGAATCCGTACGGATCGAATTCTTCAAAGCGATCGCCACGTGCCACAATGGCACGCTTCAAACTATCGTCGTCCATAGATTGCACTCGCAATAGATCCGTCTTAACAGAAACTTCTCCATCATCAACTTGCGCAATTTGTCTGTACAGTGCATTCACGCCACGATCGATCAGTTCCTTACGACCGTTCTCAACAAAAGATTCATCGTCCGCCATAGAAACAATTCGGTCATAAGCTTCGCGATAACCTGTCTGTTCGGGATAATCAATATAGAGGCGCTGTACAAAACCGCGCGCGACTTCGTTAGGGTATTTCATAGACGTATCTGTCGATTCAGTGTTCCATAAAGTTTTATCTTCAGGCAACGATCCCATGACTAGCTGAAGTTCTCTATTATACGATGCTTCGTGGAAGTCCACATCTTTAACAAAGGCTAAAACGTTTTCTTGATCTTTTTGCGTACCCTTGTGATGAAACGAATATCCTCGCATCAAATCCAATTGACGAGCAATACCATGTCTCATTGCCGATTTCTCAGCATCCCAAATCTTACCACGGTCATCGCCACCCTCTCGCGTACGAGCATCTGAAAAGTCAGTATCACACAAAGCCAAATGGCAATGCAAATGTGACGTATCTACCTGAAGCGTACCGACCCATACTGGATTCGCATAACCACCGACATCCGTCATGTCAGACACACCTCTCGTAATAGCCATTCGCAGTTTCATCTGATCATAGTTATTACGATAAGACCCATCCCCCTTATATACAAAATCATCATCTAATACATCATATTCGCGCAAAAACTTCTCAGAAAAAGAAATCACCATTAATTGTACAGCATGATTTTCATCAAACGCTTGCTGAATCTTATTAGACTCTTCTTTTAATTCTCTATCCGACAAGGATAAATTACGAGAACCAAAAGCACGACCGCCAAGACCGTCTATCTTTTTAAAACGTCGTTTAATTTCTAAACCGTCATGATCCAAGGTTTCCGCCTTAATACCTTCGATCTCTTCTTCTCGAGCATAATAGCGTTTTGTACCTTTGTTATACGTATCTTCAGCATCGAGCATAAACGGCGCTAATGGCTCAGTCGCTCCTTTTTCATCACGACTCATATATCGAGTTACAAATTGACCGGGTGTCGCACCCCTCGTAGCCGTACCATCAGAACGTTTTGTCGTGAAATGATTGGAAATAACAATATCTCGTTTCAAAGTAAGTTGCCCTTTCTATTCTAAAAAAAAGAACGAACTTAATCGTTCTTTTCTAACTAAAATTCAAAATCGTCATCAAGAACATTTTCATCTGTTTCACGTGAAACATTTTCTTGTTTCTCAGATTCCATTTCAGCCAAACGCTCTTTCAAAGTCTTCTTATGCTCAGGTTCCGCATCTTCAACAACATCTTCTTTAGGTTGTTCCACTACAGGTTCCTCAACAGGAAGCTCTTCTGGAAGATCGAGTGATTCACTCAATTTATTAACATCCTGTGCCAAAATAGGATCTTCAATAACAGGTTGCTCTTCAACAACTTCGTCTTCAGGTGTTTCGTCAAAACCAGTAGATTCAATATTGTATTGATCGGCATAGTCTTCCGTTCCATCAAGCAATTGAGTCAACGCAACTGTACGATCACTTTCGAATTCAGAATCTACACCATCAAACGCTTTAGCATTATGAGCAGTCGTAATAGCCAATTGATCCGCTTTATCAATCATTAACATTGCATCGTCAAACGCAACACTAAAACCAGATCGAACTTGTTGATTTTCACGGCTTTCCGCATAATCAACAAGCAACGTGTCCACATTATCAACCAACACATACGGAACAGCAATACCGTCATAATTAACTTTAGTAGTATGAACTGTTACATTTGTACGATCAATAAACGGTTGATTATAGAAAACGTGTGCCAAATCGCGTTCGAAACTACGATCACGATACATTCCACGACTAATCAAATCTTGAAGTTCATGATCATCTAATTCGTAACGATAACGCATTTTAGAACGGTCTTGTTTCGGAAAATGAACAGCATCTGACGAGCCTTCGTTATTAACAACCATACCCGTCACTTCAACATCCATATCAAGATATGGGCGACGAATACGACCGTCCATGTCTTTCTGACCAGGAATTCGAAGCTTAGTAGATTTCACCTGAAATTCAGTATCTGTTTTAATTTGTTCAGTGGTTAAGAGACCACCAAATGTTCGTAAAATTTCACGTCCTTTTGAAGTATTAACGTGATGTCCAAGTGTTTCCATTTAGTACCTCGTATAGTTCTTATTTAATAGCAGGTCTATTATATCATTTTTTTCTTAAAATGACAACATTTTAAGTCGATTACCGACCCAATCCATAATCATCCTGTTTAGTAGGACTTGCTTGTTCAGGTGTATTGATTTCTTTAGAAGAAAAACCAAACTTATTCGCAATACCCTGCGCACGATTCCAATAAGCGGCTTCAAGCTTAGACATAAATTTAGACGTCATTTTCGTTTGTTTATAACGCTCAGATCGAGTTTTAAAACCTTGTGATTCATCTTGACCACGCGACCACGCACTCAAATCTTCTTTCAAATTCAAAACCTTGTCTTTCAGTTTTGTCTTTTGACGTCCTTCTTGGTGGAGAGACCATTCATCATATTCATCTTTAATGTTATGACGCCATTCACCAAAACGCTCTTTCAATTGATAAGCCCGGAACATTGCATCTTTAGCTGTTGCTTTCAACGCTTTACCTGTCGAATTAAGCGCATTACTCCATAATTCGTACAATGATTGTGTTTCTTTCGTAACTTTCACATGTTTATCATAATCAAAATCATCAACATGCTTCAACGTACGAGTATTCATACGATACTCACCTTTTTCATTACGAATAACATCAGCCGATAATGCTTTCTTATCGAAATCCTCCATCACATAATCAACAGGAACGTGTGTAACGTTTGCAATACGATCCATATCGTTTTGACCATACCATTGATTAGCGGTGTTCAATTTTGGTTTAACATAAGCTGTTAATGGATCATGTTTATCGTTCGCCATCGTGAGCGGAATATTATACCGAGTTTCGCCAGACTGTCCCGTTACAACTTTTACGGGAACACCATCTATAAACATACGTTTATCTTTACGATCAAACGGTTCTAGATCACCTGTTTCTTTAAGCAAACCTTCCTCATCACGAGGTAATTGTTCGACCTCTTCTTCAGCTTTTTCTTCAGAAACTTCTTGTTTTGAAGCTACAGGGATTTCATCGTCTTCGTGATGTAAGCGTTCTCGTTCGAGTTCTTCGTCTTCACGACCTTCTAAGCGAGCCATTTCTTCATCTGACGGAATTTCAGGTTCCAAGTATTCCATTTTAGGAATCTCAAGATCATCAATATCGACAACAGAATAGGGATCATGTTCCCGTTCTTCAACAGGAGGTTCATAATCAGCCGCCGTTAATGTGATCCCTTCATCTTCGAGCGCTTTCTCAAACGGAACTTTACTTTCATTAATTTGTTTCGCTTCATTGCTCGAGAATACACGGAACATTGTGAAATCACTACTTTTAACCGTGATCTTGTCAGATAACCGATTCACTACATCTAACGGTCGAGCATCAGCATACGTAGCATCACCATCTCGAAACGCACGCTCAGCATAAAAGATAGATTCTAAATCGTTCGCTTTACTAGACGAAACATAATCACTTAACCGAAGCTTATTCACAGCGTACAAAACACTATTTGGATCTTGTGTCATACGCATATATTCTTGATTCAACTCTGACGTATTTTTAAGATGTGCATTATAATCAAACGGTTGTTCAGATTCTTTTACACGAGTCGTATCAATATGATAAGACAAGCGACCTTTAGCCGGGTCACTAACAGTCAACAATTCAGCGTCAAACACATAGTTATCACGATAAAGAGCTTCTTCTAAATCATTAATATTCGAACCATCGAAATCGATTCCCAAATTCTTAGCCAATTCAACTAATTCATCTTTTGAATAAATTGACGCAGAATCATCAACATTTGAATTCAATACAGGATTAACAACACGACCCTCTAAATCATTAGCCATTGTTAATTCCATACGATACATATCCGGAATTACATTTCCGTTTTCATCTTTTTCCGCAATAATACTTGATACAAACATACGTTGCGGAACCATTGTTTGTCTTTGTGTCAAATAAACCATGATTTTAATCCTTTACTTAAAAAAGAAAGGCAGATTTTCATCTGCCTTCATAGCAAACCGTACAACTTAGAACGGAAGATCATCATCAGAGATCTCAAGACCTTGAGATTCAGCTTCTTGTTGTACTTCGGGCGCTGGTGCTTTTTCAGATGCTTCCTGTGCTTTCGCTTTAATTTCTGCGTCACGTTCAGGTCTCAATTCTGCAGCACGAGCTGTATTTGCATCATGAGCTGCTTTATCCAAAGGTTCATCTGCTTTAAGCATTTTACTAGTGTTCACGATCAAACCTTTTTGAGATTTAGATGACGCTTGCATCAAATCACCACGGAAGGTTTTCCCACGAAGTTCTTGAACATCATAGTTCTCTGGATCTAGCCCAACTGCGGATGCAATTCGATCGAGTTGTGATTTACTGTATGCCATAGAATGATCATACTGCGTTTCACCGTTTTTATCTTGATATGGACGACCATATCCGAGCGATGGACGATCAATAAAATCTTTCTCGTTTTCAAACTTATCGTTCGCTGCGGAAATATTCATCCAATAACGTCCTGTCGGTTCGCCTTGCTTTTTGATCTCAAAAATTGGCTTGTCAACCACATACAATCGAACATCCTTATAGGATTTACCACGAAAATCTGCCATTTGTTTTCCTTTCATTTACGACTGGAAAAAGCCGCGTGCACGGTTTCCTTTAAACCGGCAAAGAAATAATAGCGTAGTATTCACTACGCTATTATTGTATATCTTTTCAACTAAAAATGTCAAGACCCAATTTTTACTTTTTTTCAGCACGACGTTTTCTAAATTCTGACCATTCTAATTTATAAGCAGAAACCATTCGATCACCACGCTTTTTAATACCATTGTATGCAAACATCGTCATCAATAAACTCAACGGCAATAGCGAAACAATTCCAAGCCCCAACATCAATACGGCATTACCACCTGTTCCAATAATAAGTACATACGCAGACGCACTAATAGAGAAAATTGCAGCAATCCAAACAATAATTGATGTAAAGAAGGCAAGCGTGTAATAAATTAATTTAGTTCGTGGATGTGTGTCAAAAAATGTCACGTTCATAGATATTGAAGACCCTTTCCTTTCTATTATTCGAGAGATCCAGCGTATGCTTTCACGTCAGAAATTTGACGGTCTTTCGCATTAGCACCAGACATAGTAAATTCAACAACGGCTTTTGATTTAAGAAGTCCTGTTTTATCATTCAAATCAGATTCGTTCTTAAACACATAATACTTAATAACACCAACATACGTAATAGTACCATCTGGCTTCCACGTTGTTGGATAAAGCACCATTTCTTCAAAGTTTGATTTCAAACCTTGAATGTCGATATCATTGTTTTTAAGATTCTTATTCGCAACTTCAATTCGAATATTTTCTTTCAAATAATTCTGTACAAATTGCGAATCAGTTCCAAGTTTATCAATATAAGATTTGCGTGTTGCATCATATTCATTACCAGACGTCCATGTGAACGCTGGTGCAAAATAAATACTCGCTTGACGTTTATCTTCTTTAAGTTGTTGATTAGAGACACCCTGAATATTTTTCTCGGTCTCAGTTACAACTTTTACATTTTCTTTACGATTACGTGCAATTTCAGTCTGCATCGTTTTATATTCGGATTGTAAACGACTATATTTCGTATCCATTTGCGACGCAGTTACTACAGAAAATCCGATCAAACTAGCACTAATAACAGCCGCGCCAGTCAAAATAATTGTATTGATTGTATTTCTTTTCATTAGCGACCACCCCGATTATAGTTAACAGCATCACCCGCTGTAGTATATGTTACATTCACATTTGAGAACGAATCCGTATCTGCATGATACACAGCCGTAACAAGACCCATCAGATCACCCTTATCATCTTTAAGAATAAACAATGACGGAATTTCATTACCTTCATAAGAAACAACTGATTTGAATTCCATCGTCCAAGATGGAATTTTGATCCATGTAGCAGCGGCTTCACTTTCATTCAAACCAGTCATTTTTTGAATTTTATCTTGTGTATCAAAAGCTTCTTGGATATGTTCTTTCGACGGAGTATCTCCCGCAATAGTAATATCCATCAATCTCATTAAGTCAGTTTCATACTTAATCAATCGATTTCCCGCATCTGTTGCATTATGCATCTTAACATCAACTGTTTTTTTAACAACTTTTTCGCTACTACTATTTTTTGCTAAATCCAACTTATTTTGAAGACCTTTAATCTTAGATTCGATTTGAGTAATCTGTTGAGTTCTTGTCTGAATATTATTTTGCATTGTCAACGCAACAGCTCCGGCTACAACCAACGCAATCAAACTTGGAATAACAGACCAATTCTTCGCCAAATTTGACGTCAACGCTTCACCATACGTAGCACCTGTTTTCGTATGCGGTGTAAATTTATTACGTCCTTCAGCAAAAGCATCTTTGAAAGATGGTTTTTCTTTTTTATCTTTATGTTTAACCATCACATATTTCCTTTCATCAAAACATACTAACATTATATCACAATATCTTAAAAAACGCCAAAAATAAAACATTTTAAAAGAAAACCTATAATAGAATTACAGGTTTTCGCAAAAGAATTATTTCTTAGAAGTTTTTCCCTTGCCGTCCCAATCAGGCTTACCATCTTTAGGTGCCGCAAAAGTCATACCTTCTTGTTCATACTGAGCTTTTTTGATATAACGATAATTCCACGTATTAGGCAACCCGGCGAAATCAGAACCTGAAAACTTATCAAAATTCTGCTCTACAACCATAATATCGCGATTCTTAAAAATATGAACCACAATACCGGTATGACCCGCACTGCTCGGACCAGGTGTTGAGAAAATAGAACCGGCTTTAATAGGATCTTTTGAAACTTTTGTTCCGAAAATATTAGCCCAAGCGTTTGCTTGTTGATTACCATTACCTTGAACAACAGAAACAGCACCCTTCCAAATCCACGTACCATATGATTCAGTCAAGTCAACACACTGCCCAGATCCTTCAGCCCAACCTTTACGTGAACCATACGACATTCCAACTTTTGCTGGATCTTTCACATACGGTTTGAGTTCTTTTGGTAGATCCTTTGGTTTCCAAGCGTATCCCGTAATACCCGCAGGAAATTCACCAGTACCATCTTCGGCATAATCAACAGCTCCACTATCTTTAAGAGCAACACCACAGTCATCTTTTTCATTCAATTTAGACTGTTTACTATTTGCCGCAGAGGCTTTAACGTTTGCAAGAGATAAGATTGACGCGGCATATGCTTCATCTTTATCCATCTTCTTAATCGCAATCAAACGTTCAGCGGCGGCCTGTTGTCGGGCTGCTAATTTATTACCAGGCACACCCTCCCACATTGCTAAGAACAACGCAGTAGCTTCATCCACAGATTTACCTTTAGACGCTTCTTTATACGCATCCAATCGAGATTTACCACTATCGTTATCACTGATCATAAACGCCAACTGAGTATCCATGTCGAACATCGATTTTTTAATCGACTTAGAAAAGTCCCACAATTGTTTCGCACGAGGACCTGTCCATTGACCAAGACCTACCCCGATATAATGTTTACCTTCATGAAGATAACCACTCTCATTAAGACCAGTACCATTATACATTGCAAGAAACGCACCCCAACCACCTACTAATGATTCGGCTGTAGGACCATCTTTATCCAATTGATCATATTTTTCTTTAACAATATAGTCCGTTTCATAACGTTTCGGTTGAATACTTGATTCAGAATTCCAAGCTCCCAAAACAGCCGCAATTTGCGTTTCGTCCAATCCGTATTTCGTCAACACAGAAAGTGTTTTCTTAGAGTTTTCATCAACACGGGCTTGATCTTCAGCAGAAAGTTCACCTTTCTTGGCCGCCGAAATCTTTTGTTTCGCGCGATTCTCCACGTTGGCATCATTACATCTGAACGCTTCATCAGCAGCACGAGCCCGCTGTACCTGGTTACTCTGTGCAATAATCATCACAACAACACTAATAATAGCAATTGTCCCAGACACGGCCATAACGACCATCTGCCAAGTAAACGTCAGAAGTCCCATAATCAGACCACCAACAAAACCAACGATACCGACAACCATGTCGACAATAAATCCGAGAATAGCCGCGAACAAACCAACCGACGCTGTAGCCGCTTGATTCATCGCACCCATAAAGATATTACCACCGAGAGTCGCAGCTCCCGCTTTACCCGCAGGTTTTGCCGCTTCTTTTGCTATCTTCTTACCGGTATCTTGCAGTTTTCCTTTTAAAGCATCTTCGGGAGAATCATTTTTCGAACCTTTTCCGCTACCCTTAGCTTTACCAAGAAGACCTTTACCACCATCATCGTTTGAGTTTTTCTTGAACGCATCCTTCAACGAAGGTGGTTCTGGTTGATCTTTATCAAGACCTTTACCACCCGGATCTTTTAATTTTGGATCCGACTTCGCTTGCTCCTTTAATTCGTCACCTGCTTTTTCAATCGATGACTTCGGTTCTTTTGGCGGATTCTGCGGAGATTCATTTCCTTGAATAGATCCTTTCAATTCTTTATCTTCAGCCATACCCTACGCCTTTCTACATAAATTCAGCATCATTTACTTGAACATCTTTCAAATCACGACTAGTACGATCATCCGTGTTATAAAACATAGTAAATGTAACCAATCGACGATGCTCTTTACCATTAACAGTATAGCTTAAAATACCATTATACGCAACAGATCCGTCTTCAGACCACGATTTCATAATAACATCCAATGATTTAAACGACATTTTATTCGTAAATGTATCGCTTTCAAAAAACATTTTAACAAAATTCGATTCGGATGTAAACTGATTCGTTACAAGTTTTTTAACATCGGTGTAATCCTTAGCCGAATCAATTGCCAAATATGACTTGAACGCCTTTTCCGCTTGTTTTGAATCATCTTCAAAAATATCAGTCGAAACACCTTTAATATTTTTCTTAGTCTCTGTCTTTTTCGAATGCGACACACCGCGCGCATCAACAATCTGGTTTCGCACGGACGCATACATATCTTTCAACTGTGAATTCAACTTCGACGGACCCGCTAAAAACACACTAATCAGCAATAAGGAAATCCACGTAACAAACATTGTAACAATCGTAACCAGAACGTTCTTAATCAAATTCTTATACTTATTCATGCTTAGTTCCCCCATCCAATTTCAAATCACGAACATCTTTCACGTATACAGTTTTGACATTCGTAAACAAATCTTCGACAGCATCATACTTCGCAAGAACATAACCTACTGTTTTTCCAGAACCATCCTTAATCGTAAACATTGTTTGAACATCCGTGCCCTCAAAAGGAACATCTGACTCAAACGTTAGCGTCCAATCAGGTCGCTTCAACCACGATTTAACCTTAGACCACTCAGACGCGCTCTTATCCAAAGACTTCATCAAAACATTCGTAGCCTTAACAGCATCATCATCCGACACAGACGCCCTTGTAGAAACATCTTGTTTCTTCGTAACAGTCATCATACTATCAGCAACCGCTTTACCCGTAGCACCAGCATTATGAGTTTGAACCGCCACATCTTTATAAATCACACTCGGTTTGACTGATTTCTTTTCGCGTTTTAATTCTGCTTTAGCTGTTTTAATCTTAGCAACAAGCTGTTCATTACGAGATTCAACTACTTTATTCTGTAAAATATTGCCTACAACGCTACCACCAACAATTAAACCGCAGACGACAACTGGTACTACAGACCATCTAGGCAACAACCAATCAAAAAAACGACCGCCTATCTCTTTACCTGATTTTGTTTTAATAGAAACTAAGTGATCACGATCACCATATTTTAGTTTCTTTTCTTTTGACAATTTCGCCATGACTATTCCTTTCTGCAAATAACTAAGCCTATTATATCACAAAAGCCCTAAAAAGTCTCAAAAAAGCCCGAATTGGACGGGCTTATTCTTATTTTTGTTGCCAAACATTAAATGTCTTCGCACCTGATGTTTGAGTATAAAGGGTTTTTTGTGATAACATTCCTTCATCCAAAGCAACACGCTTACGGTTAATTGTAACCTGAACCTTTTGCAACGATTGGAATAGCGCTTGATACGCTTGACTCAACTGTTCCGCATCTTTCGCCACAGCCATTTCCGTAGATGAATTAAGATCCGATTGAACAGCGCTCAGCTCAAGCGTTTGGTCACTACCTGTTTTCTTCAACGTTCTGATTTGAAGTGAAGACTGTACGTCGTTACCAACTGTCGCTAAACCTTTTAATTTAGACTTATCAATATTGACCTCAACGGTTTCATACGTACCATCTGATTTTTGAACTTGCTTCGTTAACGAACCACTCGTTTCAGCTGACTTGACAGCCAACAAATTAGAAATATCATCTTCATCAATATCGCCAGTAATTAACTGTTTCAAATAACCATCACGAAGCGTAGAACCCGCTTTCAAATTATAACCACCTGGAACAACTGCTGTTGTTTCAAGACCATCGGCTGTAACTTTCATATCGCGGAACACTTCTGGAAGCTCTGGTACATCGTAACCGCGATCGGCAATACGTGTTTGATATTCTTCAATACGAGCCAATTGTGTCTTGATAGAAGCAACTTCTTCGTCATACTCAGCCAACAATTTCTTATCTTCTTCTTTACCAACTAATTGATAATACATTTCAGACGGCGATGCATCGTTTGCTAAATCCACAACAGTTGCTTTCTTCGCACCAAAGTTCGCATAAAAACGGATCTGATTGTATTTTCTAAACGTTTCACCATATCCGTTCTCAAGAGTTGCTTTTTCATTATCTTGTTTAGACGTTGCCACATCTTTCTCAGAACGAATCGTAATATCTAACACCTGGTTCGGAATACCGGCTTCATCATGAATTCGAACACCCATATAACCAGTTGAACCAAATACGAACATATTTCCAACAGGTGTGGTTTTTAATCGATCATTAAAAGCTGAGAGGAACACTTTATAATTTCGAGCATCCTGCGAAACTTGGTCAGGTTGTTCAAAATAAAACAACAAGTAAGCCGTTTTTCCATCTTTAGAACGGTTGACAGATACAACCTTCGCCTTAACAGCTGAGTTCTTAGAATATTCCGCTTGCTCCGTATAAATTGCTTTTGTTGATAACGTTTGGCTGTTTTTCTTAATCATACCATTTGCAGAAATAGAGATTCCCACAATCGTAATACCTAACGCAAGACCCAACGTTACAAGTTGTCGCTCAATAATATTGTGCTGACCCATCTTAAATTTACGTAATCGTTCTTCACGGGCAGCTTCTTTGTCAAATTCTTTATCTAACTTATTCTTACGGGTATCTTCACCACCATCGGTCATACCCTTATTCCAAAAAGCCATATTAAAACCCTTTCTGTTTTGTCATAGACTTATTATATCACAAATATTTCAACTTCACAACAAAAAAAAAAGACTAGGTCTTCACCTAGCCTTTCAATCCCGTACTAACTATTAGAAGCTAATCAAAGCACGAATAGCTTCAGCGGGATGTGCCACAATATTACTGAATACAATAGCACCACCACCCAAATCTTGGATAGTCTTTTGACCACCTTGAGCGATATCGTTCAAGAGTGTCCAACCTGATGAAATAGAGAGAGCACCACCTACGAGCAATCCGCAAATAGTCATACCCCAACGAGGTTGACGTTGTGCGCTTTCACTTGTGAAGTTACGCCAGATCTTAACACCTGATACAACGATCAAGATAATACCCAAGAGCATTAGCAAAAGTTTACCCCATTCGCCAACTTGTTTATAGGCATTTGTAAGGAATGACGTCAAATCCCACGCACCGACAGGAAGCTCGGTGTAAATGCTAGTCAATAATGAATTCATTGGACTAATGATCTACCATGAATCTCGCCTGCCCTCCTATTGAGATCCATAATATTCTCCTTCGTTAATTATTTTTGGGCAAGTTTTTACAATAATAAGTTTAGCAAATATGAAATCGTTTGTCAAGAGGTGCGAAAAAAAAGTGATGAAAATTTTCATCACTTTTTAGGTTTACGCGATAATGGTGCCGGTTGAACCTTATTATTAGGCCCATAAGTCACACCCGGACGCTGTACTGGACTTTTCGGTTGTCCTTTCGTAGTACGAACAACATTCCGTCGAGATTGCGGTTGAGATTGTTCGTATTGAACAAATCCTTCATCGCGAACCTCAATAGTATCTGTTGCTTGAGAAGCCCGTTCTTGAACTCGTACATTGTTATTACGACGAACTGTTCGACGAGTATCGTTAGAAGCACCTTGAACAAATTCTGTTGTATCTGTTGTGAGAGTCGTCGTTCCCAAATTACGAGGACCTGACGCTTGTGATTGAATAGGCGCTGGTCCGGAATATCCACCACCTAAAACACCACCTGACACCGGATTCATAATCGGAGATTGACTCTGTACAGAAGGTTGCCCTTGAACCACACGTGAACCTTGGACTTGATTCACAATCGTTCTACGTGGGCCACCACCACCGACAGACTCATGTGTAACATGTTCTTCAGAAATAACATCGAGATGATCAACACCCACAGATGGATCACCACTGACAATTCGAGTTTCTTGTTTAGCTCGAATCGTACGTCGAGTGTCATTACTTTGTGGACCACTTGTTGCAGTCACTGTCCGTGTCGGCATCTGTACGACATTTCCAGGACCACCGTTATCATAAAGTGATGCCACTTGCTGTTGACGACCATTAATAAACGGTGCAGGCGCCTGATTTTGAGGTGTATACAACTCAGGTTTGACACCTTCGACAGGAGCTTTAACCGTACGACCGTACGGTGTGATTGAACGCGCTTGAGTATTACCTGATACAACAACACTTCCTTGACCACCCGATACAGTATTGAATTCTTGCTCGAACGCTTGTCCAACCTCATTCACTTGATCAAGTGTTGTCATATTTTGTACATCGAATCCCATTTGGGCGAGATTTTGTACAGAAGAAGCACGTTGTTGATTATTTTGTTGAAGCTGTTGATAGATTCTTTGAGCACCGACCGGATCAGATTCTTTCATAGATTTGTATTGCGATTCAAGTGCTTGACCTTCAATCATAGAATTTCGCAATTTAGTCAAATCACTAAATGCTCTATCAGGATCACCCTTAAAGACTTTCGCAGTACCTCTTGAACCATCAGCCAAAGTTACTTGTTGCACTTCGCCAGCGACATTCGATTGGAAACCGCTCTTACGAGCTAAGTGCTTCGCAGCACGACGAACCAATACGCGATTGCTTCGAATTGTGTCAAGTTCAGCGTCGTCCGCCGCGATAGCTTCATTGTTCGCATCCAATTGCGCATCTACATCATCAACACCTTTTTGAGCGGCACTAACTTCGCTTTGCGCGTCTTGAGATTGTTGTTCAAACTTAGCGACATTGCTGTTAGCATCAGCCAAACGAGCTCGTGCGGCATCAATTGTTGGTTGATTGCCACCAGCCATGGCTTCATCCAAAGCACCTTGTGCTTTATCTCGAACCTGCATAGCATTAGCTAAACGACCTTCGACTTGTGATTGATTTCGCTTAGCGCTCTCCAATTCCGCACGTTTGCCTTCACGAGTTTTCATCAAATCAGCGCGGGCTTCCTGTTTCTTAGACATACGTCCTCGAATTTGACTTTCAGCGTGATTCAATTCCGTATTTGCTTTATACAGATCATCATAGTTACCGATACCAGCTTTTGCCGCCGCATCCTCATCACTAATCGTTTTAGGATCCATATCATGACCGTCACCATCAACGTCACCGTAACCTTGATCCAAAGATGTAAAGCCTTTACCCTCGACATCTTTGTTATATTTAGCAACTTCTTGAGCAATTGCAGAGTCACGTGATTCCAACAATTTAGAATTACGCTTGATTTCACGAGCATTACGACGATATTCGTTCGTTTCGTCTTTCTTCTGAGCCAACTGGTCTTTACGACTTTCTTGCAATTCTTTTTCAGAGCTCAATGCATGTTCACTTGTACGACCATGCGCCACATCATTAAGTCGAGCTGCTTTAGTTTGCATAGCTTTCGCTCGAGCGGCTGCTCGAAGTTCAGCATTTGAACGACCTTGTTTACCTTGACGACGATCTTCCATATCAAGAGCTTTCTCTTGTGCGAGAGCATCTTGATAATCAGACTTATCAATGTCTTTCTTGTGTTGCTCACCAGCAGCTTGAAGCTTTTGACCAGCCGTTCCATCTCCACCTTGAGCTTGATCCAAACGATGAGTAAACTTCGTAATCATTTCAGTGAAGAATTCCATAATAGCACTGGCTACGTGCTTTTTATACACGTAGCGAGCACTAAAGGCGATAGCCAACAATAAGAAAATTGAAAGAATACGAGCGAGAGCTGAACCAATAGTTGCACCCGCTTGGATATTCATCGCACCAAGAGGCAACACGATTGTCGCATTTGCAGCCAACTTACTAGCCATTGTCACAACACCCATAAGGATTTGTGTAATCATTAAATAAGCCACCATTGCAGTTACTAATTGGATCAATGCGGCACCTGCATAAAGAACCATCTTCATAAAGAAGTTAAGTGATCCAAGCGCTGAACCGAAGATATTCGTCAACAATCCGAAGAAATTGAAGAACACTTTAGTAATCATTTCGTACCAGAACAAAATACCTACAATAACGAATACTAGGAGAATAACAACCGTTTCAAGCCATAACATAAACACATCGAATCCACGACCCGGCATAACAACTGTTTGATATTGACCAAGTGACAAGATACTTGTCGAATTAGATGGTGAATAAACAACCATACCTGATCCTTCAAACGATGTATTCAAGAAGTTATACATAGCCAAATCAGAAAAACCAAAACCGGTATTATTCGCGGCTGTATCCAAATGCGACGTTTGCCATGAACCATTTGCAATAGATCCACCTGATTTCAAATAATATGAAACCTGATCACTATCCATGAACCCGTTACCTGTAGGTGTTACCGATAAGAAACCATTGTTATAGAAGTTATACTTACGATCAGTATAGCCTTTAGCAAAAGCTCGTCCTGCATCACCTTCACCTTTACCACCGTCAGACTCACCTAGCCCTTTAATACCAGTACCATCATAAAGAATGTACCCCGTTGAACCTTTGTTGACGCCCTCCGATGTATCTTTCTTCCAATCGCCAACGTTGTCTAAGATCTCAAAGTTCAATGAAAGCAATCCATTAGCGGCTTTCAAACCAGGTTTGGAATGAATTGTACCTTTAACAAATGAATCGTAGTTGGCGCCCGTGTATTTAGTAGATCCCATAAATTTGAACAAGGTATCTACAACCCATGATACAGCTGACGAATTAGCTACCGTTTTCAAATCAGCGGTAAACGAATCACCGCTATCAAGAGTTGCTTGATCTTTACCATAGCCTGAAGCACTTTGATATGAACTTAATCCATCACTTGCATTAGAACTAGTACTTGCTAAATTATTTCCAAGAACACGAGCCCAATCATTTGAACCAGTTCCTTCATGATCGCCTTGAGCGGCAATAACATTAATTGCGGCCGCAACTCGACGTAAATCTTGCGTATCACGAGACGCAACCATCTCTTTCGGATTATACTTAATCAATGAAGCACCCGGACTCGTAGCAAGCGTACCTTTTGCTGTTGGAGGCGCCAAACGCGTATTTTCAACCCATGAATCAACACGGATAAACGATGACGCAATGATATAATTCACATAACCAGAAGCCCCTGAATCAGCTGCTTCTTTTTGAAGCCACTTAAGAGTTGATGTATAAGTACCACCTACTAGAGGAATACCTAAAACAATAATCAATAAACGCAACACAATTTTGACAAATCGTGATTTAACACCACCAATTTTACCAAAGATGAATACACCCGCAATCAAGAACATCAACAAGAATACAATAGACAGCAATCCTGCCGAAGTCAACGCGGCATAAAGACCATTGAAACTTTGAACCATGTTTCCGAAGAACTCAGCCCCCGGAATATTTGTATCAATAGCACTCTTCAATAAACCGCCTGTCGCTGCATTTGCAACGCCTGACCCTTTAGCCAACCAAACAAATGGATTGAAGATCATCATCAATTTAAGAACAACAGCGAACAACACAGGAATGACTAAATTGATCATATAAAGAACCAAGATAATCATACCACCAATAACGCGACCAAACTGAATAACAGTACCAATGATAGTCGAATCACCCATCTTCATATAACCGTTTTCAGTCAAAGCCTTACCGTATAAAGCATATCCAATAAAAGAAGATGTCTTAACGCTATTGCCTCTATCGTCATTGTTTGGACTCAGTGTTACGTTCGCAAGACCTTTATAACTATAAGCTGAAGAGTTTGCAGACACTTTCGAAATAATCCAGTTTTTCAACTTCGTACCAAGACTAACAAAACCTGTCGGATTATCCGCGTAACCAAGAGCTCCACCAGCATTACCCACGTTCGTTGCTGAAGTTGGATTCTGACGAACCAAGTCGAGCAATTTATTCGCTTTTTCAACATCTTCGTCTTTATCAGAACCTAATGCTGAAAGACCTTGGTTGAAAGCATTTGCGATATCACTGGCTTTCGCATAAATCGAACTGTCAATTGCGTCTTTGTCTTTATCCTCATCGTCAGCGGCATATACCGTCTGTACAAACACAGACCCCGCTGATGGAGAGATACTTTGAATCAAATTCCCACCGAAGACTGTCAACCCAACGAGCAACAGTGGAATAAACCATTTAAACTTCTTCACATTAGACCTCGCTTTCTACAGAAAGGCCGAGCCCTAAGTCACAGTCGAACACCACGTTTTCAAAAGATCGTCGCAGATACCAACTTTCGTCTTTGTCGGCCGTAATCAAATCATTCAAATTCTTCGGAATTTCTCGACCTAGAATTTCTTGATAGCGATCAATATCGTTCAAACTCATACGTCCAAACAAAGTATAATCGGCTTCATCTAGATCGTTAAAGTCTTTGTCGTCGAGAACCGCGTCAATATCACCGTAACAGTATACAACACGAACACCCTTGTTGAACAATTCATCAAACTGACGAGAAACATACGGTTTCAATACATCCATAATTAATTCGGTTCCATGAACAATAACCACATCGTCTTTACCAAGAGATCGAACCGCATAAGACAACACATTTACGAATTGTGCCATTGCGACGTTATCACCACGCGTACGCAATGCTGAAAAATCATAAATAACCCGAGAATCATAATCAGCATCATCAATTCGATCAGACGTGATCGTATCGAAAATATCACCATTATTTGCAAGCATCTCTTTAAAGATACCGTGCAACAATTTCAGACGCTCTTGACGAGCTGGTTCGTTACGTTCACCTTGCGCGAGTGTTTCATACTCTTGTTTGATATACGCGATAAACTCAGGCAACCGTGGATATTCCGAGTGAGGCAATCCAACCAACTTAACTTGTGTTCGGTTAATAGCATCTGACGCATCTTTAACCCACATGTTTTGGTCAATATAGAAATCAGCCAAGAGATCATTCAGTTCAGTACGGATCAATGATTCATCTTTCACATCACCACTGACCATCATAAGAGCCATCAGGATAATCTTCTCAGTTTGAGCCGCAAACAAGTTCATTTCATCATGTTTTTCACCGAATACTTCAAACGGGTTCAACGATCCTTTACTCATATTAACGTCCGCCGTCAATCGAGATAAATCAAGACCCACCGATTGAATATCGGATCCGTTTAGTACGAAATGAACAACCCGATGTCGATTCATCAATGCGTTTTGTCCAATCTTGACGCCCCACATATCAGCACCTTTTAGCGGTTTATAAGGCGACAACTCTTCCTGCGTATATGACATCGTCCGAGCTTCCCTCGCAGACGCTACTACAACATGATGTCGATACTTATCAATATCAAACAACACAGCCGAAGCGTTAATATCACCACGCATCTGACCAACATATTCACCGGTCAAATCTTCGATACCATGTGTTACTAGATTATAAAAACCAGCATACTCTTCTGATGTAAAACCGAATTGTCGTTCATCATTCATAACAGTTGATCGAAGCAACATATTCAAATCATGACGTTGAGCCCCAGACTTCGCTCGAGCCACAACTGTATCGAAATGATCTCGCAAATTACGATTCAAACGACGAACTGCTTTATCCAATACATCAAGTGACGGCGCTTTAATTAAATAATGCATACGCACATCTAAATAAGCGGCACCCGTACGAATTTCTTCTGTTACACGATCGAGAGCTTCCGCATTATCACCAACAGTTGCTTTATCACTCCGCGAGAATCCACTTGATTCCACTTGGTCAGATACAACAACCCGTTCTGATTGAACTTGTTTGGTTCGAACCCAGTTATCATCACGTTTACGCGCCTGATTAATAAATCGAATTCGAACATCCTTAAATTCTTCATCGTTCGCCCAGTTATTCAACGAAACCAAAACGCCCCAGAACTTTGGAAGTTTATTATCAGCACCATCATTATGCAACAATGTTAGAACTGACCCATACGTTGAACCATCAATCACAAAATAATCACTAAAGAAATAATAATTATTCTTAGGTTTGATCCTACTCATAAAATCAGAATGACGAATCAACTTATTTGTTTCAGGAGCCTCTTCGACACTCGCTTGTGGTTTTTTCTCGGCAACCTTTTTCACAGACTGCTTCTTTTTCTTCTTTTTTAAAGCCACTTTAAAATAGGTCCTTTCTTATAGATTAATCTTACTTATTATAACATAAAAAAAGGAAAAGCGCACAACTTTTCCATTTTTTATTTTCATTTTTACGTATAGAGATTCTTATAGTATTTGACAACTTCTTCGTAATCAAGCGGTTTGATATATTTAAACATATACCCTGACCTATTCATATCATCAAACGCCAAACCTTCAGCCTCGTACAAATCTTGTTTTGAATCAGCAATCAACATCATATATTGGTGAATTGCAATATGCCCTTCATCTGACTTATCAGCATCTTCAACAATCATTGCATGCTCATCTTTATAACCACCAACAGCTTCTCTTAAAAGAAACTCTTGCTCGTCATACAATGCAACAAGTAAATCATCATACACCAAAGATCTACGATATTCACATTCGGCAAGCTGTTCATCAACACGTTGCGGTTCAGAAGCCGTATCAAAAATCACATCGACACCCTCAGGAATACTCTTGTAAAACTTAGCAGTTTTATCCAAGACATGAGTCGCATCTTCATCGAACAACATGAGAGACGCATTACCAACCACTTGATAAATACGAGCCCATCGATTATCAATCATTCGAATAACACCAGATTCAATACCCTTTTTCTCAATAAACTTAAGACCGAAAAATCGACGAGCTTTTGTCAAAGGTGTATTTCGAATCAATGTTAATTCACGCGCCTTCTTCAAAACATATTGAATATAAAGCGGTAATACTTGATAGCCATATCGATGCGTTTCATCTTGTCGACCCATCAAATAAGCAAATGCAATGAAACCAATAGCAAACAAAATCCCACCAAAGATAGAACCTTGTCCAATAAAACTATTCATTTCAACATACATCAAAATCATAATCGCCGCAACCCAGATAACAAGCGTCATCATAGTGATCGGCTTTTTCGTAAATTTGATTCCGTTTTTCTTAGACTGCAACTGGAACTGACGGTCCATTTGCGTCTTATTCAAATCGAACGGAATACTATATACTTGTTTTGCCACTTTAGTACCTTCTTACAGCCATTCGTCTACGTAATATCCGTAGTATTTGACCGTCTTTCCTTCCTTATTCTTAAACGACGTTTGACCCCACTTCACGAAACCTTTTTTACCCGATTTCAAAGTAACAGGCGTTGAACCACCTGCATATAAGTGATCCTTTTCTTCTTCAGAGAACTTATATCCTGAAAACTCTGGCTTCATCGCAGATCGTTCAGGTTTCCCTTTCGGAGTTGCTTTCACAAACGTGACAATCCAACCCCACTTAGGATCATTAACAATCTTCAATGAGGGGTTCCAAGGGTCTCCCTTGGACGTTTTCGTATTAATTCGAACTTCTTCTTTTCGACTCAATGCGTCCAATTCGCTTTGATTTAATTCGTATGAGCCAAATACCGGTTTAATTTCAATCTCTTGCCCCTCGAACTGAATCTTAACTTTCGCAGGACCTGTTTGAACTGGACCGAGATACTTATAACCATAACCATATTTATCGTCATAGCCAAACGCAATCCGACCTTTATATGGTTTTCCAGCCTTATTCTTCAAATTAACAATGAATTCACCACCACTGAGAGCCGTCTTCATTTCATCATCAGTCGGTTGATAAACACCCATCACTGAATTATAGAATTCAACTTCTTTTCCTTGGAAAACGCCTTTTACTTTTGGAACAGGTGCTTTTGTTTTCAACTTCGCAAAAGTCTTCGCATCAGCACCACCATCCGCTAAAACAGAATCAATATAACGACCAGCCAACGCTTCGTTCTTTTCCATAACCTCGATATCGTGTTTTACAAGTTTCGTTACAGAATTAACAACTTCATCGACAGATTTCTGTAATTGTCCAACAGCTTCCATATTTTGGAAAAGTTCTTGTGTGATTTCAGGAGACGCAATCCATGTATCTTTCAACAACACAGCATTTACTTTACCGACAAGCGTCATAGACAAACGACCACGTTTCTCATCCATCAATCGACGTTCAGCCACATCATTTGTAATTTCAGCAATCGTTGACGTACGCGTTGCCCCTGTACCGACATCATATTTCTCAAGTTGCGCTTTGAGCCACTTGATAGTAGGTGTCGCAGGTTTCGGATTAGCTCCCTCAGCAACAAACGGATCAGCCGATGTACCGATACCCTTTGTAGCAGTATCATCATCTTCATCATCTTTATCCGAATCCGTATAGATTGCTTTCCAACCACTTGATACTGGAAGCGAGAACGTTGTTTTAAAATCAGGATGTTCTACAACATGACCAGCCACACTGTCATAAACATAATTCTCACCAAACATCGCTAAAAAGTTCTTCGCAAGAGTAGTATAGATAGCGGCAGCAATTCCTTTGCTTCCATCATCAAATACAGATAAAGATTCAAGTGATTTTGGAACAACTTCACCTGGACGATTTGCCCCGTGACTACCGCCGTCTTTAACGTGAGTCGTACGAAGTTGCCTATGCGTCAATAATCCATTATCAACACCAACAACCTTCGCAATGTTGTCAATCAACGGCAACATATCATTGAATTGTTCAACCGAAATCACTTTATCTTCTGTACGAGGATACGATACGATTTTAGCTTCATACATCTTCTGATAAACAGCTAAGACTTTCTTCGAATTAAATCCACGCGGTGCGAGAATCGCGGCGAGACCCATTAAATCGAGCAATTTCGGAGGTTTAGTTTCCTTACGTGTTCGACCATCTTCCATAACAGATGACTTCGAATAATCACCGAGCGGAACATCCACTTCTAAATCATACCGCCATGTATCACCTTCATTGAATTTCCGCTTGTAAACATGACCATTATCATCTTTAAATTGTACTTCATAGTAAGGCTTACGTTTATACTTCCGAATAGCCTCTTCTTGCATGAAAACAAGACGCGTGATAACTGATTTCAATCGCCCATTTCTAAGAACAACCTTCATTTTCAATCTTCGCGCAATACTCGTCGCCGCCCGTACAATCTGCATAGAGGCAAAATCCCAACGAGAACGCGTCTCGGCCTTCAAATAATCACCATTTCGACTAGAATCAGAAACATCGCGCATAGACTTAAACGCTTTTTGAATTTGCTTAACAGATTCATCTACGAAATACATTCGTTTGATTGGACCTTTCCATCCAATCTCTTGAAAGGCTTCCATCGCAATCAATTCACCCTCACCAGAAGGATCCACATCGGTTGCAATAACAAGAGCATCCGCACGTTTCGCGGCTGATTTCAGATTAGCAATCAGTTTACCTTTATTCTTAGCGACCTGACGGTCGAAAGTCATTTCTTTTAAATTCCAAGGTAAATATTTAATATCCCAAGATTTATATTGCTCAGATTTCTCCTTAGAAACCATGTCTTTCGGATCGACATACTCCATTGTATGTCCCGCAAGAGCAATCAATTCATAATCTTGACCATTAAACGTACCTTTATTACCACCAAGCGCTTTTGCGAAATTCTTACACGCGCTCGGTTTTTCTGTAACAATGAGTAACATCACACAGTCCTTTCATATTAATTAGTTCTATTGTATCATAATTTAAACAATCGCGCCAATTATTTTCCAGCTTTAGCGTCACGACGAGCAACTTCAGACGCATAAGACTTCGCTTCATGCATAATTGTCCGTGCAATTTCGGTCTCGGTATCAGGCACACGTGCAGCTAAATATTCTTTCAAATCAGACGGTTTCAAACCACTTCGAAGAGCATGATTGTGAATACCTAATTCACGACCTACAAGAAGCGCCGTCAATAATTCATCTGTCAAAACACCATCACGAATAGTTCGTGATAATTCAGCTTGTTTATCAATCATGTCACGAAGATCATACAATTGCGTACTGATCTCATTTTCACTTAATTCATAGCGTCGTTTTTCCTCACACACATCACGATAAGCTAAAGCTAATACATAAAAGTCAAAAGCTTTCGATCCATTGGATTCACTACCTTGCACTAATTCACGAATAGCATCTGGTTTTGACGCCAATTCCGTATGTTCAGCCTTCACCCAATACCATGCATATTTCACAAGATCATCTAAATTGAATTGATAAGCGAAGGTCATCATAACAAAGTACACAAGCGCCCGTCTATTCGGCTGATCACCAGTCCCCCGATAGAACGAATTCTCCGGGGAGATTTTCGTTTTGAAATTCTTACTAATTTGAACTTCACGCCCTTTTAAACTAGCAATAAAATCAAAAGCAGGGTGTAATGCTCGCAAATGAATATCCACCCGAGCGCCTTCGCGATCTAAGTTTTTAAATGGATTTTTCCAGTTTTTTCCAAACATGGTATTTGCACCAACAAACTTAAACTGATGATTAAATGTATCATTCGAACCGAAGTCAAATGCGTCACGCTCTTTCACTTGGTTCTTCCAATGATCTACTTCTTTTGTAAGTGATTCATTAATTCGTTGCTGTTCAAGAACTCTAGTCGCTGCTTTCTTTTGCACATCGTCTAACTGTTTTGCTGAAGCTTGCGCCTGACGTTTCATTTTTGCTTCAAGTTCTTTGTATTTATGTTCCCAATCAACATCATCTTTCGTTTCAACCAATCCCGTAGACGTTTCTACAGGTTTTTCAACAGCAACTTTCTCGACAGGTTTTGCATCAACCGTCTCCGTCGGTTTTTTCTCAACGACCACACTCGGTTTCTTTTCAACGGATTCCTCTTTTGGCTCAACAAGAACTTTCTTTTCAGCTTCTTGTTTTTCTTTTAAAGCTTTTTCTTTTGCTTTATTGATAGCATCTAATGTTGCTAAACTCATTTCCTTACCTCATATTTACTTTCGTTTCAGGTAACACACCATCATCCACATCGTCTATCAAATAAGACGCACCCGCACTGATACGTGCAAATGAACTAAATCCATTAATAGCGATATTTGTTTGCGTGTCAATCTTCGTTTCCACAGAATCTAACTGAGCCGAAATTGTACGCAACAAGGTATTCAGTGTCACCATACTCATTGTGTCTGGTTGACCATCGGATAACGTCAATGCATCTAAATAAAAATTCAGAGCATCGAAATAGAAATCAGCCATGTCAATATCTAATTTTTGGCACCACTGTCTGATTTTCTCCGAACGATGACGAATAGCGGTCATTTGAGCTAACGGGTCAGCATAACCCTCTTTAGCCATATATTGAAAGTCATTATAGAAATTAATCGCTCGAAGCGTATAATCTTTTTGAGAGATTCCTTCTTTACCTGCTTGGTACTTAATAAATTCCGCAGTTTCTTTTGGTACACGTATCGCAAGACGTGCATCATTTTCTTTTCGCATAATAAAGCCCTTTCTGTTTAAATTCTATTAATTATAACAAATTTGGTGTACAAAAGCAACAGTTTGTGGTATACTGTTTTTATCAAACAGAAAGGACAATTCTATGCCGGTATCTAAATCAAGGCGACTCATACTTATCGCCTTAATCCTCATAAATTTAGCACTTACAGTCGGTCTTGCGTTTGCACTTATGTTCAACAAACCGATAGCTCATTCGAAAATGGCATCGCGAACGAATAAACTCATTGTCGCAAACGTACCGAAAGAAACTCTTAAGAAAAACGCAGAAGAAGCCCCAGCCAATTACAACTGGGAAGAAGTCAAACCTCTTGACCCCGATCGCGTTATTAGCTCACCACCACCCGCACCTGAAGATCTCCCTGTTATTGCAGGTATCGCAATTCCCGACTTAGGAATCAACATGCCAATCTTCAAAGGAGTTGACGATCAAAGTCTCTACTACGGAGCGGGAACAACAAAAGAAAATCAAGTCATGGGTCAAGGTAACTACGGTCTTGCCAGCCACCACGTCTTCGGAATCTGGGGTGCGACTAGTTTATTATTCTCACCACTTGAACACGCACAAGAAGGTCAACAAATCTACATGACCGATAAAGAGTATGTATACACATACACAATTATATCCGTGCGCAAAATTGAACCAACCGAAACAAGTGTTTTGGATGAACCAGGACCAAATTCTGACCCACTCGTAACATTGATTACATGCACCGATAACTATGCTCGTGGTCGAATTGTCGTTCAGGGAAGTCTAGTTAAGAAAACAACCTATAAAGACGCCAATCAAAAAATCAAAGACGCCTTTAAACAAGAATATAACATTTGGCAACAATAAAAGGATAACTACAAAGTTATCCTTTTTCTTATAGTTCGATTAAAATCGCACAAGCGTCATCATGCCGTTTGACATCTAAGTTTGTAGCGTTACGTTCCCATTTTCGAAGAACCTTTAATGCTGAATTCAAACTAACATTTCCATTGAGTACAGCTTCTATAGAAACCAACTCATGAAGAAATACTCGTTCAAATCCATCCGAGAAGACTAAGCATTGTTTCACATCATCTACATCGTAGATACGTTCCACAAATTCGTCTTCGAAATGACCTTTTAAAGCAACTGTCCAAAAACCATCAGGCGTGTTCATAACATGTCTGTTTTTTGTCATTTGTTCTTGAACGGCTTTAACAGGATCTTCACCACAGGCGATTGCTTTATTACGCATCGCTTTAGTGACATCTGAAAATCGACGAATACGATTATCCGTTACGATTTCAATCGTACCGTCTATTTTTTCAATAACTGCGGAACAATCACCAATCGCATAAGCGTGTAATTTATCATCAATAACTTGCACGCCGGCTAAAACAGCACAAGGTTTCATCTCATCTGGAAAATTTTCAAGCATTTCAGCATATCGAAACTTAATAGAATCAACAGCCATTTGTGCATATTCAGGAATCGTACCATTCACACACACTGACACGGCACCGGCTACAGCTGACGCCAACCATTCAGCTTGAGAATGAAAAGGTAGTACTGCTATTTGTTTGATCGGGCTTGACCCATCAATGGCGCAAACGACATCGTTTCCGATAGCCAAACGATCTTCGCCATACGATTTCGGGAAATCAATCACATATTCTAAAACATTCATATCGTCACCTATAACGAAGTCGATTCCAAATATCGAACTTTTTCACGAAGCTTATCAACCGTTTCTTCTAATTCTTTCTTCTCAAGAACCAATTCTTCATAATCAGAAACGGTTACATAATCTTCTGCAATTTTATCGAGAAATCCCTCAACTTCTTGTGGCTTATAACCACGAAAAGACAAATGGAATTCCTGATTTCGAATATCATCTGCATTATAGTTCATTTGAAACACCCGCTTTCGTTTCCAAAATTTGCATATAGGTTGAAAATGTTCCATCTAACTCATATTCACTGACATGAATCAAACGATCGTCCACTACGAACGTATTGTGGCTAAACAATTTAAAGAGTGACCTCTTGTTTTTGAAAAGCCATCCGATATAACGTTGTAAAAGAACATCTAACCCGATCATCGATACCGTCGCAAGTACGAAATACTGCCAAAATGTTTCGTTTGAGATTCCACTTAACAGTGACATCATTTTATACGATAACGCGAGACACACATAATCACTTAATAGTGCCCACGTCTTCACGTTAAATCCAGAGCGTATCGCAAACAATAAACGATCACCCGTAAAACCGATACAGAACACAACCATACCTATATAGATATCCATAAGCGACCAATTCGTAGAGAGCCTTAATAGATGACCGGTTAATAACATTAATCCGTAAATAGCCGACCATCTGGCAATTTGTAGTAGTAAGTTTAGACAAATGCCGATTGTTTTGTAAACCGACATATGCAAAGCCCCCTATTAGTCTTTATGCGCGATATTATATAGACCTTTTGCAAGACTATACAAACCGTGTTCGTTCAAGAAACGTGAATATGCAGCGTTCAAATAAATGATTGGAGTTCCACCGCTATTGAAATCAGACAAAAGATTCACGATCTCGTTATAGAGGTGTTGTTCAAGACCACCTGAACCACCACCGTATACGAAAATAACTTCATTCGTTGCACCCACACGAGTATAGATTTTAGAAATCTCATTACGAAGTTGCTGTGCGAAACGATATGATTCTTCGTCTACAACACCAGCTACGTGCGTATACTTGTTACGACTCAACTTGCTAGGTTCTTTATTGATAAACTCAGAGAGCTCTTTACGTGTCTTGTAAGTATATCCTTCTTCGATCAAACGATCAAGTGCCGCCTCGAGTACGTTTCCGTATCCTTTCAAGAATGACGTTGACGCATCTTGGTTGAATTTACCGTTAGTGAATACCGCGAAATCGACAGTCCCTTCACCAATATCGATGCCGAGAGTATTCTCCGCATGCACCAAATCGTAACCCGTCACATCATCCAATTCACCATTGACCGCACGTTTCTTCGCATCAGCTTCGATCAAGTCAAGGAAATTAGACTGCGCGTGACGCAAACCGTATTGGGCAGCCTCACCTTCGTTCGCAATATATACTTCTTTGATAGTAATTGCGATAGTGATTGTTTGCGCAAAATTATGAATCGTAACAAGGTGTGCAGATCCACTATTTTTCAATTTATGAGCGTAATCTGCATGGTGTTTTTCATATTCGGCAATCGGAAGAGCTGTCGAAAGCCATACATCTACGGGAAGAATCTCAGTAGGCAACGCTTTATGTTCTGCGTAGTAATCGTGAATAGCACGACTTGCAAGAGACCCTAGAATGAGAACCCCTGACAGATCATCGTCGGCTTTTGACTTACGCGAGAATACGTCAAATTCTTCTAATGGTTCACCACTTGCAAGAGCACGACTACCGAAGATACGACGCGTTGTGTCGTTTACGAGAGGACTTGAGAATGACGCATCCATTTGATTAAAAGCGTCATTCGCAAACGAAGCGCTATCGTCAAGCGTCAATTTCAAATCATTGTGAACAGAGTAACGGTTCACAGCAATTGATGGAAATACTTCTACTTTATCGTTAATACCTAGTTTTAAATATCCGTTTCCGACATCCATGCCGGCAATATATTCTAACATTTTATAAGAGTCCTTTCGTGACTAATTTTTAGATAGCCTTATTATATCACAAAAATCGAAAAGGTGCAAAATTTAAGGACAATTCGGCTACAAAAAAAGGCCACCTAGTTGTACGAATAGCACCTTCGATGACTTCTAATAGAATAATTATAGCATAGCATAAAAGATCAGTCAATAATTAATTACAGAACGACCAAGTTAATTCACTACAGACCGTGATTTTCTCACGGTCGTTTTCTGATGTGATTACATAACATCCAGAAAGAAGTGTAAAAAATTATGATTAAACTTACAAACAATAAAAGAATTGTTGACGGGAGAACTGTCACACAAATCGTACAAGAAGGACCTATTCCGTCTAACTTAGTAGATATGGTTCTCGACGGACAAGTTGGCGGTTGGGTCGAATCTATTGATTCGTTACCCGATACCTCATGGATTAGCCAAAACGTTATTCTCTTTAAAGAAGCATACGTTGGCGAATATTCTATCATTACTGCAACGCAACCCGACACCATTGTATCAGATATGACTTTTGATGTTGGAACTGTGTACAACATCACCGACAAACATCAATTTTATTCAAACGTTGTAAATATCGACAGATCAAAAGACGAACTGCCTGATATGACGGCTCAAGTATACAAACAAAAATACTTCGCCTTTGATACTTATGGTGATCCGATCGACCCCAACTCCGCAGAAAAGATTTACGATCCAATTTACGAAAAACTTAAAAAACGCGATAAGCAAAATCAAGTAAAGAAAATCGTGCCGAAATTCATCACAACAAAAAAAGAAACAGAATCCTCGCGACCGAGTTCTCACGATACGAGAAACTTCCTAATGCGTCTCGCGGGCGAATCGGGTACTCGACGCTATAAATGGATGAAACGATTAGAAACTCTGGCGCTCATCGTTGGACTTGCTACTATTTTGAACCTACTCGTTCGAATCTTTCTCATTCGATAAGGAGGTAGTGTTTTGAAAAATACATTTAAAATTGTACGTGTCAATCGTATTATTAAAAATAAAAAAGAAGACTACTCCTTATCGCTTCGCTTGCATCGAGTAAACTCGAACGATTTTTGTAATGCTTCGATGTATATTCCAAAAGACAAAGAAACTTTGTTGAACTTTATTTACACACTCAAACACGGCGACCTCGTAGAGGTGTCATACGAACCAGCGAAAAATAAAAAGTACGCAACAAATATTGATGTGAAACATATTTTGAAAATCAAATAATTTGAAACATCTTTTTGTTCCACTTGTTCCACATGCGTTCCACTGATTTTTTAAAAAGTGGAACATCCGAAACCCTTACGTGGTGAGAGCTATCGAGATTTATTCCACTTGTTCCACTTTTTATGTGTATATATAATATATTTAAAAAGAGTAATATACAAAATATACAAAAAATTAAAAAATATAAATAAAAAGTTTGACCCCCTCGTAGGTGGAACGTGTTTTTGGGTGTAACGAAACACCTACTGCCAGTTGCGTTTCGAGCGTTCCACAAAATTCAAAAAAGTGGTACAAAATGGAACAGAATTTGCCCGAAAACGTCTTAATTAGAATCATTCTAATTAAGAAAATTAGGGTGTGTATAATTTGATATAGATTGAGTCACATCTATGAATCAAATTAATATCAGAATTAATTTGCGTGTTTTTACCCCCCAATCTATTGACAAAATTTCAATTTTTTGCTATACTCATCTTACCAAACAAAATAGAAAGCAGGCTTCAAAATCTATGGAAGAAACAAAAGAAATGTTATTATCGCCGAAAGAATTCGGTGACCTCGTAGGGGTTTCGATCCAAACCTTGAAACGTTATGAAAAAGAAGGTGACTTCGCACCTCGCACTGTCACGGAAAACGGTTGGCGAAAATATACTCTAAGTCAAATTAGCGAATTCAATCGTATGCGTCGACGTAAAGGTCGTAAGGCGGAAATTCACCGAATTGTCGCTTACATTCAATCGGTCGTGCGCGAATTTGATGAAAACGGACAAATCATTAACAAACCAATTCCGATACCTATTACGAATGGTTTTATTAAATTGTCGCGTTACCTGTTAGAACGACGTCTCGGTAAAAAGGTTGTAACCGAAACCTTAATTAACAACGAACCACTTCATTCCTTTAAGAGTGAACAATTTACGCGTCTCTGTCATTTAATTCAAGCGGATTTAGTTGACGAACTCGTTCTTATATTCACGAATCAATTTTCAAAACCGGAATACGAAATCATTTCACAATTATGTGAACAGCACGGCGTCACAATCACACTTATGCCTGAAGCCGAAACGCTTCCAAATAATGGCGATGAACGTGAACGTTTAATTCAAGCTGTTCACGATTTTAGTCAAAGTGGTGACATCGAAGCATCTGTCATTGCAAACAGTATTCTTACTTTATTAAATGAAAATGACTCTGAATAGAAAGGCTGGCGTATCAACGTCAAGGTATTGGTAATGCAACTATCAACAAATCCAATCCGTTTGACGACAGAAGATCCAACGTTAGCTGATATTCTAGATTATCTAAACAATAACAGTCGTACCTTCAATATTACTACGATGAACGACATCGACGTAGAGTTACGAAATACTTATAAAGGTGTCCTAGCTCACAAACAAATGTTAGCAACAATGAACAATTCAAAAGAACCGGCAAAATTAACCGACTTTGAATTAGCTCTTGTTTTGACATTTACGTTGCCGATCGTCCGTATTGCCTACTCTGCGCTATCTTCAAAAACGGACACGAACCTCTATATGTTCAATCCGGATCCAAATAGTAAAAATTTAGGCTTATATGAAGAATGTGATGAATTCATCGAACTTCACGTTTCTCTATTGCAACAACCACTATCAATGAACATGCGTAAAAACATTCTCTCGTATGTAACCATGATGGCACCTGTCGTTTACGAATCACTTGATTCTGCACACGTTGTCGTCAATAACGGTATTTTCAATAAAGAAACCAAAACCTTAGAACCGTTTCGACCTGACTTTGTCGCGACTTCTAAAATCCAGACTGACTATAAACCAGTCACAACAACGCCTGTCTTAAAAGAACCAGATGGCTCTGACTGGACAGTTGATGAATGGATTCGTGAACTCGCAGATCATGATCCAGAAAAAGAACTACTGCTCTGGCAAGTTCTTGCCGCATCATTCAACCCAGGACATTCTTATAATAAGGCAATCCTGTTTGTATCACGCGAAGGAAACAACGGTAAAGGTACTTATGGACAACTCATCAAAAATATTGTTGGACAAGGAAACTATTCGTCTCTCAAAATTCACGATTACAGCAAACGTTTCGAAAAACGAAACCTTATTGGTAAAGTCGTAAATATCGCAGACGAAAACCCTGTTGGCGTTTATATCGATAACGTTGACGATTTTAAAGCAGCCGTCACAGGTGATGATATCTCAATCGAACCTAAACACAAAGACTCTTATCCGGCTGTCGTCAAACACGTAACAATTCAAATGATCAACGGTATGCCCAAGTTTCGAGATAAAACGAATTCCTTTTATCGTCGTCTCGTCATGGTTCCGTTCGATCACACTTTCGAGGGTATCGAAAAGAAATACATTAAAAGTCAATTTATTTGTGATCCCATTGTTAAAGAATACGTTTTATCAAAAGCGTTAGAGATGGATCAATTCGACACCTTTATCGTTCCTCAAGCGACAAAATCGTTATTAACTGAATATAAATCAGAAAACAACAACGTATTCGAATTCTGGGACGATATGTATGACGTATTTCAATGGACGGTTCTTCCAACTAAACTTATTTATCCCGTCTATAAAGAATGGATGCGGGAATTTAATGCGAACAGTATCACATACAGTCGTAATCAATTCTTACAATACACTCGCGATTGGGGTAAAGAAACAGGTCTCTTAGAAGACAAATCTCAACGAACAGATCGTGTGCGAATTACGAATCAGATGGACGCAGACGAACCCTTAATTACGAAATACAACATCAAAGACTTTATGGATCCATCCTATAAGGGCGCAGACGAAAAACTTAAACGAACTTTCGATCGAAGTGCCATTGCATCGGTGCGTGGTTTCGTAAAAACTACACCGACTAACTAGAAAGGACTATTATGCCGAAAATCTATGGACTTTACGGTAAAATGGGATCGGGCAAGGATTATCTAGCCCGACTCCTGATTACCCATTTAGAAGGACCTGTCAAATGCGTCTCTTTTGCGGACGCTTTAAAAGAAGAAATTGACAGTTTAATTAAACACAAACGATCAGGTAAAGACTTGCTCGAGTTGAGTGCCGAGTTTGATTTACCGAAACACGTCATAGATTCCATTTTCAATGAAATCTTGCCGCAAAACTTAACAAATGTTTCCGCATATAAAAAGACACCGGAAATTCGTAAGTTATTCCAGTTTTACGGTGACGTTCGTCGTGCGAGTGATCCGTTATATTTCATTCGCAAGACTTTCGATAAAGTTGCTTCGCTTACGAGACAATCGTACACGGTCATCATTACCGATGTTCGGTTCCCGAACGAATACGAAGCCTGTCACGAACACGGCGCAGTTCTCGTTCATATGAATATTGACAGAAAAACTCGCCATGCACGTTTAGAAGCTCGTGACGGATTCGTTCCGTCAATTGAAGCCGAAGAACACGTATCAGAAACAGCTTTGGACGACATTCCAAAATATGATACAGATATTATCATCACGGCAGACCTGTCGGACGATGAAATGGTCGCACGGATTCTTGCGGGGTGACTGTCATGTATCAAACGAAAGCTGAGCGCGAGAAATACTATGAAGAAAAACTCGCAACCGTGAAACGTAAAGAAACTCGTGACAGTGCGAAGTTCATGATTGACTTGCAAGAAGATTCGATCAAGAGCTTCGTGCAAGCGCTCATGGTCGCGGAATATCACGTGTACGATCAAAAAGTCTTAGACAAGCTCTACCGAAAATACTTAAAAGAAGCCGACTTCGAAGGTGTTCTCAATCCACACTTTAAAGAATGGTTAGACGAAATCGCTGACGAAGAGCCTGAAAGTGCCGAAAATAGCGCACTCGCAGACGCGATTCTTGAAAAAAATTCGAAAAAGGCTTAGAAATCGCACTTTTTATTTGACATTAAAAAACGATGTGCTATAATAGACACATAAGGTTGAGAAAAACCTTGAAATAACAACATTTATAACAGAAAGGCTCGACTTCAATGTCGAGAAGTACATAATAACATGGCAAACAAACAAGATTTGATCGCTAAAGTAGCTGAAACAGCAGAATTGAGCAAGAAACAAGCAGCTCTTGTCGTAAACACTGTTTTTGATACAATCTCTGAATCACTTGCAAACGGTGAAAAAGTACAAATCATCGGATTTGGTAGCTTCGATGTTCGCGAACGTGCAGAACGTAAAGGGCGTAACCCTCAAACAGGTGCTGAACTTGTAATTCCTGCATCAAAAGTTCCAGGATTCAAAGCTGGTAAAGCACTTAAAGAAGTTGTAAAATAAAACCCTATAAGCGATACTGTTAAGAAAGTTATCGTCCTCTGAATCGAAAATAAATCTAAAAAGAGCCATTCGCATTCGCGAGTGGTTTCTTTTTCTTTTGAATTGTGCTATAATAGAAAATATCAATCGAAAGGTGGCAACACATGATTCTCTCATGGTTACTTTATATGTCGGGCATCACCGGACTATCTCTATTTCAAATATATTTAGCGATTCGTCTCTTTAAAGCCACAAAATCACTCATTGGCATTGTTGGGATCGCACTGATTGGAGTATTCCTTATCGCTTATTTTAGCGATATGTCACTTCTACTCAACGATCCAGAAGCATGGTTTAAAACCGAACCGTTAAAACATGTTTGGTCGCAATTAACCGCCATTTGGGATCAACACGTACCGTGGGTCTTGAACGAATTCAGCTTGTTCTTTAAAAACATCTTCCGTTATTAGCGGACACGTCTGTCCGTCAAGCATTACTTTGACAAATTACTAGAAAAGGAAATTCAAATGATTACCATATACTCAAAAAACAACTGCATCCAATGTAAAATGGTCAAGAAACAATTGACAACAAACAACATCGATTTCCAAGAAATCAACGTTGACGAACAACCCGAATATAAAGAATACTTGAAAGAACATGGTTGGAAAGCAGCGCCTGTCGTTGAATCTGAAATCGGTGATTTCAGCGGAAACCAACCAGATAAAGTTCGCGCTCTTATCAAACATTACAAGAAATAAGACCAGCACGGTCTTATTTTTTTACGTCAAATTGCACAAAACACACGACAAATAAAGACTTTTATGATATAATAGCCTTACCTTAAACAGAAAGGACTCCATATGTGAAAAAACGAAAGAACATTAAAAAACGAATCGTTCTTGCTAGTAGTCTTGCGTTGATAACCGCAAGTGTTGCAACAACAGGTGTTATCGCTTATACACTTATCCAACGTTTTGATACGACAAAAACATGGAAACGTGTTTCAAAGACACCTCTTGCTGATTTAACGCCAGAATTATTAACCGCTGATGATCACACAAAAGATCTCATTCAAGCCTATAACAAGCAAGAAGCACTCGTATGGGATGTCAATACTCACAACTTTAAAGGAACGCCGTCGTCGGCGAACATGGACGAATTGCGATCACTCCATAAAAAACTCCCAAAGAGTTATCAAGCGTCTTTAAAAAACTACGATGAAATCAACAAACTATACGAAGTTCTTGATAAATTCAACGTTCTCACAAAAGACGGACACATCCCTGAAAAAGAAACATTGAAGTCGATTCAAGATTATCTTAAAAATAGTTTCGACGTACTTTACCCGTATCTCATAGAAGACGGACACAAAGCCGCTGAAAACATTTACACGTCTCTCCAACAACTAGCATCTGATTCAAATCAATATGCAATTGTTCTCGATGCAATCAACAAAGACTATCAAATAGATAAATATAAATTAAAAACAGACATGGTTTCAGAACACGTAAATTATCTCAATCAAATGATTGCAAAATTACACTATAAATGGAACTATATCGAAAATAAAATCAAACCACTTATTCAAAATAGTTCAAGCGCTGTCAAATCAAACGAACACGCAACTGAAAACTATAAGAATTACTTAAACGATCAAGAAGCAAAAGCCGAATTCGAACAATTCGAAAAACAATTCGTAGCTGAACAAGATCGCTTAAAAGGTTTAATCATTGATTTGCCCGACTTCACTAATAAGAAATTATCAGACCTTCAACAATGGGCTGATGCAAATCAGATCACTCTGAAGATTGTCGAAAAAGACGTATCATCAAAACCATACGATACGATTCTTGAACAGACTCCTGCTAAAAATAAATACGAGAAAATCGTAAAAGGTTCCACAATGACGGTCACGGTTAATATTAAAAAACAAGTACAACCGACACCGCCGTCATCGAGCGAATCTACAGAAAACACACCTCCGTCATCGAGTGTTTCACGTGAAACAGAAACACGATCTAGTGAAACACACGTTAGACCAACCGCGCCGTCTATCACAAGACCGGGCGTTCCACAATAGAAAGAAGGTGATTACGATTTGAAAACAGTATTATCTAAAATAGGCTTTTTCGCAAAAAAGTTTCTCAAATATAGCGCAATAACAATAGGCGTAACAATCTTAATTGCCACACCTATTGTAGCCTATAAGGTGAAAACCATTATCGACAAAGCACCTGTCATTACGGAAAAAATGCTCCGTAGCGAAGCAACATCCAACATGTACGACAAAAAAGGCAATGTTATTTGGTCACAAACAGACATCCGTCGAAATTACATCAAATACGATAAATTGCCCGATTTGTATGTGAAACTTCTGTTAAACACAGAAGACGACACCTTCTTCCAAGATCGAGGTGTTTCGATTAAAGGTCTCGCAAACGCTATTCTTTCACGAGGACGTCGTGGCGGTTCTTCTATCGAACAACAGCTAATCAAGAACGTCGCCTTCTCTAGTGATGTTAAAGATAGAACAGTTGAACGTAAAATTAAAGAATTCTGGCTCGCACTTCAGTTAGATACAAACTGGAATAAGAAACAAATTCTTGAATGGTACGTCAACAAAATCGCTATGGGTGAAGGGTCATTCGGAGCAAACACTGTAGCGATCACCTATTATGGTAAATCGTTAGACCAAATGTCTGAACGAACACCGGAAAATATCGCTCGGTTAGCCTATATCGCAGGGCTCGGACAAGCCCCGTCAGGATATAACGCTTACGATCACCCTGAAGAAGCCAATCGTAGAAAAAACATTGTTCTTTACGTGGCTTATTCGAATGATTTGTTAACAAAAAAAGAATACGAAGCCGCTAAAAAGATCAACGTAACTGATGGCTTAAAAGAACGTTATTGGCGCAATAAAGAAGTACTCTCTAAAGTTTCTGAACATAACGCCTATGTGACATCGACGCTTCAGCAATTAAAAGATCTCGGTTACGATCTTGAAAAGGCACCGATTCAGATTTACACAAATATGGATTCAGCGGAAGACTCAAAACTTCAATCAATCGTATCCGATCCAAAATACTACCGTAACGACGGACAACAAGTCGCCGTAACGATAACGAACCCTCAAACAGGTGCTGTTATCGCACAGTCTGGTTCACGAAATCAAAAATCAGAAAATCCGTACAGTTACAACCGTGCAACGCAACGTACCAGATCGAGCGGTTCAACCGTTAAACCGTTTATCGATTATGCACCGGGTATCGAATATCTACAATTAGGATCTAATTACAGATTGGATTCGAGTCCGTACCAATATCCGGGTACGAACATTGTCGCACAAAATTACGGCGGATATACGTACGGGGTTGTTGATATGAAGAAAGCCTTACGACTTTCGCTTAATACTCCGGCTATTCGTATGCTCGACACAGTTACTGGATCGAATCTCGCTAAAAACTTCTTGAAAAATCTCAATATGGATGTCAAGGAAACGTACGGCGGTGCCGATGCTCTCGGATTGAACTTGTCAACAGCTGACTTCGCAGCAGGCTTCGGTGCTATTGCTAACGGCGGAATCTATCGCGAACCTAATTATATCGATAAATTAGAGTTTTCAGATGGATCCATTAAAACGATCAAACCGAATGAGAAACGCGCAATGAAAGCATCAACCGCGTACATCTTAGCGAAAATGCTTGAAGGTGTTCCTCAAGATGACGGCTCCGCAAAATCCGCTAAAATTCCTGAATATAAAGGCTACTTTGTCAAAACAGGTACAGTTGCTTATGATGAATCTGACGGCGTTCCTCGACCTGAACAATCAGCTAGTGATTCGTGGATGAGTGGTGGTACGAAGAATACAGCCGTTAGTGTCTGGACAGGGTACGATTCACCGAATGAGCCCGACCATTGGATTAGCGCCGATCAAACTACACGGTCTGACATCTTCGTAGCTATTATGAAAGCCTTCAATGATGGAAAAGATACATCAGACTTCGCAAAACCTGACACTGTTAGAGAAATCGGTTCTGGTTTGAGTGCCGATCAAATTCCACTCGATAAAACATCGATTAAGACCGTCACATTCCCAGAACTCAACTATATGGACAATTCGCTTGCGAATTTCCAATTGAGCTCTAAAACAAAAGTTGAAAGCGATCCGTCTATGAACAAAACGCCTACAAATTATATGATTGGATCATGGAGCAAAGATTTCAAAGACGATCAATTAAAACGATATGATATTTGGCGTTCGTCTAAAGCGTTACCAACGTTGAAAGATTTCTTGAACGATAAAATCTGGAACGAATAAAAAAAATAAAAAAAGAAGGAACACTATGCTATACACAGATTTCCAACGTAAAAATCTAGAAGAAAATATGATTAAAATCGAAAAATTTGGAAAGAAACTAGAACCTAACTTGAAAAAACTCTATAACTACATGCTGAAAAACAATATGGATTCATTCATTGTAGCTGATTTCGATAAAGGTTCCAAATATCTAGACAACTTCCGAGTAAACGCTGAAATCCTCGACATGAATGACGATAAAAAAGGTTTACGAGTCGCATATCGCCAAGAAGAAATTGCCGATTACTATCACAGTATTGATAATGGTCTCATTGTATTCTACTCAGAAGACAAAGGCGCTGACGTTTTCTACATAGATGAACACTTGTACGAATACACTCTCGGATTGAAAAAACTTTGCGCAACAGCTCTAGACACTGTACACATCAGCGGTGCATGTTCAGGCAACGGATCTTTCCAAGAAGAATGTCAACAAATACTAATTGATTTACTAGAAGTAAACGAATAACTAACCGTAGCATTGCTACGGTTTTTCTTTTGCGAAATTCGTTAAAATATGCTATAATTAATCCTGAATTAACAACAATTATAAGGATTTTTAATAAATGGCAAAATTACGAGTTTTTGAAGCATTCAGCGGAATTGGTACTCAAACAATGGGGCTTTCCCGTGCAAATATTGATCATGACGTTGTCGCAATCTCAGAGATTGATTCTTATGCGATTCGTTCTTACGAAGCTATTCACGGCTCGGTGAACAACTTAGGCGACATCTCTCAAATTGATACAAAAACGATTCCTGACCACGATCTCTTCACATACAGTTTCCCATGTCAATCTATTTCAGTTGCCGGATTACAACACGGTTTGGATCCGAATAGTGGTACGCGCAGTAGTCTCTTGTGGGAATGTCAAAAAGTTATCGACATCAAACGTCCAAAATATCTCCTAATGAAAAATGTTAAGAATCTAGTCGGAAAAACACATAAACACAACTTCGATTTGTGGCTAGAATGGCTAGAATCAAAAGGATACACAAACTACTGGAAAGTTCTTAACAGTAAGGACTACGGCGTACCTCAAAACCGTGAACGCGTCTTCGTTGTTTCTATTTTCGGTAAACATAAACCTTACGAGTTTCCTGAAGCGAAACCTCTCGATAAAACACTAAAAGACGTACTCTTACAAGACGTTGAAGACCGTCACTACTTGTCGCAAGAACAAGTCGCTAAATTAACCTTTAAATTAAAACCATCGACCGATATTAAACAAATCGGACAACTCGATAGACCCAATCGTGTGAATGCATCGCCATATCGCGTCTACAGTACAGATGGCATAGCACCGACTCTTACAACTATGACAGGTGGTGCGCGTCAACCCTTTATCAGCGAAGCCGAAGATCAAATCAAAGATTTCGTTATCGGTGCCAGTCGTGGACGTTACGAAAAAGATCCTAACGATCCGACAAAAACAATCACCAAGCAACATTTCGAATTAAATCAAAACGGCGTCTCTAATACACTCACCTCTGTTCAAAAAGACAATTACGTTTTAGAAATGCCTGATTTTAAAATTCGCAAATTGACACCTCTCGAATGTTGGCGCTTGATGGGATGCACCGATGAAGACTTCTATAAAGCCAAAGCCGTCAATAGTGACACGCAACTCTACAAACAAGCAGGTAATGCCATCGTTGTTGATGTTCTCGCCGCTATTTTCGATAAAATGTTTAACTAAAAAAGACACTCTTACGAGTGTCTTTTATTTTGTTTGTTAGAACAATCGCTATAGAATATCATCCAAACTCATAGAATAATGTCTATCGAAATAATCAAGAGAAGACCAAACTTCGCACATTCGATCATAATCTTTTTTAGATAAACATAATACAGTTGTAGATCTTTTGAAATTTTTACAAAATTCCGATTTATCTTCATCATATTTCTTTTTAATAAAATACTCATTTTCATCAAAAACACAATCATATTTATTACAAAAATCCCAAATTTCATAAATACCACCAGGGTTTTCAGCATAAAATTTTTCGAAAGCTTCTTTCGTATTAGAATTAAACCCTAATACTCGAAGATCAGCGTCCTTAGCCGTCTTCTTTGTTTTAATGAATTTTAATCTAAATTCAAAAGGATTATTTGCAACAAACAATCTATCATAAATATTCTTAAGTAACCAATCTTTATCATCATAATCACTTGCATCCGAAACAGCAATATTCTTAACATGAATCGCGGCTTGAATTCTATGAAAATCATCAGACGATAATAAGAGATCAGAATAAGGTGTTACGTTAGGAATAGTATTACTAAAAATAACATTTTCCGCAATATTATACATCGTTCGACAAAATTGCGGTAATGGTAAAAAGAATAAACTACCCTCCCTTTCAAACTTAGCATCTTCTCGATATGGGCTGTCAACAAAATAAAAAGTTGTTTCTGCATCAACACTTTGACAATCATCATCACATAAAATGCCCGTATGCGTTAATTTGCATCTCAATTTATAAATATCGTTGATAAACGAATTAACATCAATCCGCGGACAAAATAAAGATTTAAAAGAATCAATATGATTATACAACCAAACTTTATATAAACTTCCATCATCGACACGATTATCGCCTTTATAAAAACCAAAATCGAACGATGAATCTTTAGGATATTCTATTCGTGAACAAATACTCGGTAACTGTAACGCGAAAAGCAAACAACTGTAAGGATCACTATCTAATTTAGTTCGATACATATCAATCAACTCAACCATGTCCATAACAATTCACCTGATTTCTAAATAATTTCACTTATATTATAGCACTCTCTTCTAATAAAACAACCTCTTGCTAAAATATAAATAGAAACATATAATAAAAGTAACAAAAACAGAAAAGTGGTGAGGATCATGCCAAACAACTATCCAGATTGGCTCGAAGAACGATTCGGCGATGACATTCCGGATTGGGCTGAAGAGCGTTGGGGTGACGATGACGATGATGACGAATAATCGTTAACGCCACCCAACAGAAAGCAACTACTGAGTAGTTGCTTTTTTTTACGCAAAAAAAAACACTGAAGAGACTTCTCTTCAGTGTTTCTACAGCCCATTGCCCAGACTCTAATCCTTATACCATCCCTACGAGGACAACTATAGAGTACCACAATCAATAACATCTGTCAAGTGCTTTTTTTAATTACACAAAAAAGAGCCTGTTTACAGCTCTCCGAGGCATATTTATTAAGATATCTGCTTACGGACAAATATGCAAAACCTGATTCAGCCTTTTACGAATCATCAACCTGGCAGACCGACATCTGATCCATTAGCTACGCATTCGCGATAGTTTTCTCTACAGTTTCCATTATAGCACACACCTAAAAATTACGCAAAAGAAAAACGCCGACTTCTCGACGCTTTTCCCTATGGCATAATCACAAAATATTTATTGGAGGTGCTTCTTAACCGAGCACTTATAAGTTTATCATAAAAAGAATATTTTGTCAACACAAAAAACCGAAGAACTCTTCCTCCGGCTTTTCGCGGAAATAAATTTAAGGAGATCCTCTTTATGAGGACATTATTAAGTATAGCATAAAATTGAATTTTTGTCAAACAAAAAAGACCGAAGAACTATCTTCAGTCTTTTCCAGGAGTATAAAAACAAAAAAAATATTGGAGAGCTTCTACTCAGAAGCACTATTAAGTATATCAAAAAATCAAGCACTTGTCAACAAAAAAGATCGAGAAATTCTCGATCAATTTTGTGTCTTATTATGTTTATTTTTCTAGTGATTTTTCACTAGATTTTCAGTCTAACATATTTCTTAAGATATGTCAAATAAAAAACAGACGATCAAGGTCGTCTGTTCCTCCTAAATATGCAATTTTAAATTCGAAAAAGCCATATCTTAATCGAATTCGCAATCACATTCGGTTTTCTTACGCCCCGCGGTATTCACCGAAAACCCAATTCAAAGATGTACAACTACCAACATGGCGCTTGCTGATAGCTTTCGACACATCTGACCTTACTCTAACGTAACCGTCACATAACCTTTGTTGTCACCAACGATCATGATTTTTTGTTATTTCTCGAACATAGATTAGAGTCACTAATTCTAATCGAAATAACTTTTTACAGAACAATTCTGATAAGCTTTGACTGTATCGACTATATGGTATCGAAACAACCACGGCTTGTTTTATCTACGATTCGGATCCCAAGCAAACCAATTTTCAGATCTACGCACACAAATCCGTAGCGACCTATGCACCTCAACAATCTAACGGAATTTCCGGTTCCATAACTATATTCTATCAAAAATGACGAAAACTGTCAAAGAAAAACGATAGAGAAAACTCCATCGTTACATCGTTTCAGTCACTTTTTAGTTGTCTAAGCTGTCAGAACTGTCACAGCTATCATCAATTCGGTCAATTTTTATTTGGCAAAGCCGTCAGAACCGTCACGGCTGTCATTTTAACGATGTCTTTTGATTGTATTCTATCAAAAATTCGAAAATAATGCAATAAAAAAGATCGAGTACAAGACTCGACTCAAAATTAAAACTTCCAGTAAGGCGCGGAATCTCCAAAATCGTTATCGCCGCCGCTTAATAGGTGGGCGAACACCTTTACATTTTCGACTAACTATAGTCTACCACAAATCTCGAAAAACGTCAACAAAAAAAATAAAAAAAATAGAACATCGTCGTAACGTTGCTCCGTCAAAAATTCGAAATTTTTATTTAGTAAATCTATTCTATCACAGTTCGAAAACAAAATCAACATCAAAGACTATCTTCAAATTTTTAGAAACACTTGCTAATTTCTTCGATTATTTTCAAAAATTTGAAAATAATAGTCCGTCGCTTACCAAATAAAAAAAACGAACCGATAGTTCGTTTTCACGCATTGAGTTTCACCTCGCGCTGGATATGACCGTCTAATCCTCAGGCGGGTAGTCCTGTTATTGTTTTACTCAGATGAGCCCACAGGCGGGTGCAAGCTATATCCACGAGCCCGCAATAGTGTAAATTTTTATTATATTATATTCCACATCGATTCTATCCCTCGACTAAATATAGTCTAACATTTCTAAAGATTTTTGTCAAATAAAAAACAGACGAGCGATGCCGTCTGTTTCGATTAGCCCCGGTGGGATGACCCTCCCACATCTCTTTAAAACCGCTAGGGTGCGACGGCTGCCTGTTCCGTCCTCGTCGACTAATCTTCCATAAGGTTATTGCGAAATCGAGGGAAAATTTCTCGTGGTGGGATTTCGTAAACGAGTTGCTGTTTTGTTGCCCACTTATTGGTCGAGCATTACCGCATTTTTATCGCGCACTCAATAGTGGCGCATCACTGCTTTTTTGTCGCACATTTAATGGTAGCGCATCACCGCTAACAACTCATTTAAGTTATTCTACCACAATTTTTAAAATAAATCAACTAAAAAGCCGAGTTCGCCAAAACTCGACTAAAATAGTAACTAACTTCACTTCTCTGCAAAAGAAAGGCTTAATATATAATATCATAAATTCAACTTCATGTCAAATAAAAAAGTCGAACCTTGCCGGGCTCGACTCAACCAGTTAACTTACTCCACTTTCATCTAAAACAGAAAGATTAATTATATAATATCACAAAATCAAATTCGTGTCAAATAAAAAGATTGAATCTCGCCAAAGATTCAATCTAAGAATCAACCATTTGCCACCTCAAAGGCTACTTATATTCTACCACTTTTTCGAAATCTTGTCAAAGAAAAAACCAGACGACTGCAATCATCTAGTCTTTCTAAACAAATTCAAAAACAAAAATTATTACTTCAACATCTATATAGTATCACAAAATCGAAATCTTGTCAACGAAAATCACTGTTTAAGAAAATGAGTTCGCGGACCGCTATAGCGGGCATCTTGCAAGACCATCACAATTGAAAGCACTGTTGGGAAAAACAGGGATAGAATTGCCATACCGTTAGAATACCCGTACGCCCGTGTAAACGAATATCTTACATAGAACGCATATCCTGGAACTAGCAACAGGAACCAATACCATTTCGATTCTTCGCCAAAGGCAATCTTGTGCAAGATGAAGCTACCGTAAAACGGAACAAGAACTTTCCAGCCCGGCTCGCCAGCGCGTTCGAACAAGATCCACTCAACAGCAATCAAACCGATTAAGATTGCGAGCACAATAAAGAATTGACGTCTTCCCAAAGTCTTGACCTCGGGATTCCCGTTTACCATACAGTAAACGCGCTCAGTTCTCGTCTTCAACTCAAAAATGGGTTAAAGGCGACTGCTTCTAGCAATGACCTGTTTCGGGTAAAGACCCGATCTCAGTATGTGTCTGAGCTTGGAAGGTTCACAAGAAGGAAGACACATGTTAAAACACACATCGTCCGTCTCAAAACCGCTTTATACGAAGTAGAAAAAGAAGCTTTGTCTTGTGCGGTAACGAAGGAGCGTCAGTCCCTCGAGTTTTAATGTCTTTTCTTTGACAATGATGATGTTAGTTTAAATACCAACTTAAACGCTTGGTTTTTGGAGTTTGTTGGAGGAAGTCCTTCATTTGGTCATAGAAAGCAGGAAAGTCCCGTTCTAATTGTTTTTGTTGATAACGACCATTTTCAATATATCCGATGAGAAAAGCGGAGTAGAGATCGCGTTGTACGTCTTTGTATTCGTCTGATAAATCATAAATACGAGTGGAAAGTGATTTCTTTTCAAAGGTTTGAGTAATGTGGTTATATTGACTCGGTTTGACATTTTTAGGCGAAATAATTTCAAAGTCAACACCTAATTGTGACGCTCTTGTTTCAAGAGCAACTCTAAAAGCACCCGGTGCTGCTCTAAAAATGGCTTTTCCGTAACGTTTTTTACTAAACGGTTGATTGGTTTTTGGATTAATGCGGATGTCTCGACTTCGTTTCTGAAGACTTTTAACATTCAATTCCTCGATCTTAATAATCGACGCTTGTGACACCAATCGGTTGACCAGTTGTCCTTGAAGCTTGGTTCGTTCTTCAGATAAAGAACGATAAACCTTGCGACGTCGATTTCGTAGACGTAGCTGTCGGTTTGACGGACGTTTGAATCGTGCCCCTTTCTTAATGGTTCCATTTTCATTATAGCACTCAGGGTTATTAACTCGACGACTACGCTCTATTGCTCGATCAATTTGTTTTAGGAGTTTTTCCTTTTTAGTGATATCCATTGGTATTAAATCAACTAAAACAACTTCTTTTTGAGAAGCAAACGCAACCGTTGAAATACCGGGATCGATTCCAATTACCCCACACCCTTTTGTTACTTTTGAAAGCGAGAATCCTTGACATACAATTTGTAGATAATAAACCTTCTTTCCTCGAATGGTTTTTCGAATGATTTGAACATATTTGATCTTTTCACACCGCAACAAGCTCATTTGTTGATAAGTGTTAAAAGCTTTAACTGGAATATCTACAAAAGTTGACTTTTTATGGATATAAAGTCGATAGGCAATATCTTTTTTATCAGATGACACTAAACGTGTAGCTTCTTTATTCGTACGGTTTCGATAACTAACCTGTAAGTCATACTTGCTTCTAAATTTTACTTTATGCGGTTTGATTTGATAGAAAAGAACCTTCTCTAAAGTTTTATAGACTTGACCCGCAATGATCTGAATTTCACTAGCACTTAATTGTTGATAAGGCGATCCGTCTTTTCGTCGTTGTTGGCAAAGATAAACCCCTAAAGCAAATTCAGTTAAACCATAAGCTTTTCTCAATTCAAAAAGAGCCTTGTCGTATAATTTAACTTGTTGAGCCAACCCCTTTGTCTTTTTCTTAACTTTTTTTAATTTGTCAATTCCAGCCTTAGCGAGGCGTCTCGCTTCTAACAGTTCTTGATAATAAGGATTTCGCTTCATTGCTTCAAAACGCTTAAGTCCAAGACTTATTCCTTCGTTATAAACACTATTTGAAATATGAAAACTTTTTTCCAAATGGTTTTCAATCTGTTCAGGTAAGTGAAGTTTAATTGAAACCACATAGCTTGGAGTTTGTGCTCGCATAAAGACGACTCGCTTTCTAATTTTTTTCTTGACTATATTATACCATATGTGATATAATTGTGTCAAGAAAAAGTTTTAAAATAAATAACTAAAAGGAGTTCAACTATGATTGAAACTAGAACCTCAGTTTATGATTTCCATTTTCATTTAGTCTTTATCACTAAATATCGAAAATCCATTTTTGACACTAATGAAAAACAAGAAGAATTAAAAACACTTATGTCTTCATTCGCAGAAAAGAACGGCTCTATTATTGAAGATATTGAAGTGATGCCTGATCATGTCCATTTAGTACTGTCTTTTCCACCTAAGTTTGCACCGTCGAGTATTGTTAAAAGTTTTAAAGGCGCGGCCGCAAGAGAATGGTTCAAACTTCATCCCGAAGACAAGCAAAAATTGTATAAAGGTCATCTTTGGGCGCCAAGTTTCTTTATGCAAACAATCGGAATTGTTTCGCAAGAAGCAATGGCTGAATATATTGAAAATCAAATTACTGAAGAACCACATCACAGCTAACACCCCATAGTGTTTTCTTAGACAACGTTCCTCACGAATTTTTGTCAAGAGCCTCGACGGCGAAACACTTTTGTGATATAATAAGAGTATTGTTAAACAGAAAGGACTTACAAAAACACATGACAGAATTATACGTAGGCGGATTCGGTCTGCGAAATCATTATAAGACACTTAAAGATGCCATCGACAAAGCTCGTGAAGGCGACACTATTTTATTGAACAAATCAGTCGAAATCAGCACCATCATCGTTACAAAAAACCTTGAGATCAACGGACAGAATAATACAATCAAGATCCAAGAAGGCGCGGCTGGATTAGAATTTCGTACAAAACGCGCGATAGTAAAAAACGTCACAATTTTTCAAAGCAAACACTGTAACGGTATCGTAAACGAAACACCTAACGGCGTTATCGATCTCGAAAACGTCACTTTCACGTTCTCGCCAAAGAATGACCCCAGAGATATCTATTCACCGATCTTCGCGAGCGATACCGCTACCGTAACACTCACAAATGTCACTTCAAATTTTTTCTCGTTTGAAGCATCGCATATTTCAGCGAGACATTCAACGTTCGGCGATTTCTTTGGCGCACAATCGGCATTATCAGCCTCAACGATTCAACTTGACAGTTCTACTTTGACAAATATCTATCTTCAAAGTGATCAACTAACAGGAACAACGCTGACAACTTACGGTGAGTGCTACTGTAGAGCAAATACGCTCGATATGGGACAAATCAACTTCCTCTTTTACAATGATCCGGAAAAAGCCTTTCGCAAGAAATTCAAGGATAGTTCTTTCGTAAAAGATGACATTACTATGTTCACTATCAATAATTGCGAAAAAGCAGTTATTCACGACATGCGTATCGCAACGACAGAGAAAACCTATCAAGCAAGACTACTTCAAATCATCGATACTAATTTAACTCTAGAACGCTCTAAAAAAAGTAAACTTCTAAATGACTCGCTCGCACAGAATTCGACCATTACGCTTATCGCCGGAGATACGAACGAGTGGAATCTCTTTAATTCCGAAGTTGTGAACTCAAACACAACAGGTAAAGGACAATCATCTGGTTATAAAAAATTGCAAGAAATGATTGGTCTGGCTTCTGTAAAAGAACAAATCGAAAACTTCATGGCTGTTGCTTCTATGCAAGCGGAGCGCGCAGCCCGAGGTTTCTCCCAAGAAGATACTTCGAATATGAATATGGTTTTCGGAGGTGCGCCGGGTACCGGTAAAACAACCGTTGCAAAAATCATAGGTCAAATGCTCTTTGAAGAACACATCTTGCCAACAAATAAATTCAAAGTAACCACTCGAAAGGATTTTGTCTCGAAATATATCGGAGCGACCGCCCAACAAACACACGACGTATTTATGTCTGCACTAGGTGGTGTTCTCCTCATTGACGAAGCTTATTCTCTTCTACCACATAGCGAGCAAGATCACGCACAAGAAGCTATTGACCAACTCGTTATGGACATAACTGAACACAAAGGCGAAATCCTCGTCATCGTTGCCGGTTATACGAATGACATGCACGAATTCATCGAAAAAGGAAATCCTGGGTTGAAATCACGTTTCCCTAACTGGATTGAATTCCCAAGTTACACCTGTGACGATCTCTTAGACATTCTTTTATTAAACATTAATAAAAAGAACGTCGCCTTATCTCAAGAAGATTGGGACTATTTAGAAAATCGTTTTATTGAACTCTTTAACGCCACAAACGTAAACGGTGCTCTCGACGGTAACGGTCGATATATTGAAAACTTTATGAATGACTTGTTAGCAACACGTGATATTCGACTAGCTAATATGAAACGTCAAGGTTACACGTTAACCAATGACGATATTTTAACTCTAACACGAGACGATATTGATCAAGTCATTAATAACCGTCTGAGAAGCCATTAAATCGATTCTGAGCGCTTTAAATGACGTTCAGCTATAATTACATTAGAAAGGAAAACAGTCGCTTAAAACGGCTGTTAGGTGCCTCAAATGACGACCACTGAATCGCCATCATTATCTCAACTCTTAGAGCATGCCACTAAGGCTCATATGGAATTGACCGGTCTAGAAGAATACTTCTACAACCACTTTACGCCAATAGCAAATCGTGCTCTTGAAAGCCATGCTTCATTAGAAATGCTCGGTGCTTATGAACTCTTTATCGAACCTCTCCACATTGAAGTTCGCAAAATTACTAATGAGATGTATAATGTCTCGCTACAAGTAAAATATGCTCGCGGTGCAAATACCTATACCGAACCTATCGCAGTTCTACAATATGTAAAGCAAGACAATACTTACGAATACAAAGGTTGCGACCCCAACGTAACCGACGCATCGCTCATTATTAGTCAGCGTTTTCCGTCAGAACAAGACTTTTACGATTGTCTTGATAGTCTAATTGCCAAGTTCAAATAAAAAGACCTCATTCGAGGTCTTTTTATTAATGCACAAAAAAAACCTGCCTAAAGCAGGTAAACAGAAATAGACTTCAATATCTAAATATAAGTATAACACACTTATAAAACGCTGTCAACTATTTTTTCTTCTACATAAAAAATAATATCGACAATGTCTTCCCGTGACAGAGCAAACCATTCAAGATTCGTACGCTGGCGACTGTATTTAGCATGTAAATGTTGTTCCAATTTATAAGCATTCTCACATGAAATCGAATAAACCAAATGCACGCCTGTCGGGGAAGCGGTTTGTAATTGTTTCACGCGATTCGGAAGATCCGTTGTGTAACCGATTTTGGTATATTCGGGGATATTTTTGTGTTGAATTAAATATAGTGTTTCCATGACTTAATTATAGCATAATTTAAGAAATTGTGCTATAATTGAACCATTAATAACAATACAAGGTGAACTTATGACCAAATATAACATTGTAGTACAACAACCTCGCCCTCGCGCTCAAGTTTACGTTGACGAAAACACAGAAAAGCGCCTAGTTTTTGATTTCGGCGAAGCTAATTTCGAACAACGTGCTAAATTTAGACAAGTCGCCGAAAATCTCACACACGGATCAACGTTAACGATCACAGCACCAGAACGTCTAGTCACAGAGCATTTTATCGTTGTTGACGCTCTAAAAATGACAATTAAAAATCATAAAAATGAAAGGCTCTACGAATAATGGCATACAATATTCCCACAGATTTAGCATCGAGTGTCCGTATGGATTTAATCGATCGCTTTATTAAATTGAATCATAGCGGTAAAGATACCTACATGGATATCGAAAAAACATTACTCTTATATTTCAGTAAAAAACGATACGCTTATGCACTTAAAACAACACTCGCTTCGTTTAAAGTAACATCTTACGTCGATGACGGACAACATTATTATTACATCTTTAATTTGGTCTTGACCGATGGCTATAAACGATTCCCTATGGTTGTATCTTGTACCATAGACCAATTATTCGTTGTCGATTGTGGGCCAGCTATTCATATTACTGACGCGCGTGTTTCATGAGGTAGACTATGCCACAAGAACTATATTATCTCGCAGCCATTGAATATTCCTTTCCCGCTGCGATTTTCATGATGATGTTGATGATCTATTCGATTGAACCATTATATCGCGTCTTCGCGCGACCTCTAATCATCAATTGCCGTGCGATGGCGATAATTAGTTTAATCACCATCACAAATCTACTACAAGCTATTGTTGTAGAGCCTAAAGCTGATTTCATCACTTATTCTTTTGGGGTTATCTTCTTATTGATCAGCTTCTTCGAAGGGGTTCTATTAAATTCACTAATAAAAGAAACCAATAGATGAACACACTAATAGCCACGAGCCATGCTCGTGGTCGTTTTTGTTTGCGATATTATTCACTAAAAAAAACAAATTATAAAGGAGCACCCATGGACTATTTTATTTCATATCACATCGATATCGCAACTCTACATCAAGATCGTTTACTCGAACTCCTTAATAGCTGTAGACTCGATATTATCACAGAACATAAGCCACTGGCGGATATTTATTACAGCATTGAAGATGATATCCTATTTCAGCATTGCACTACTGTTGATAACCGTTCACTCACAAAACCCTTCCCGATGCTCCACTTAAACGATGATGGTTTCGGAAAGGCTATACTAGCAAACATCACCTATGAATTACTTGAAAATTGGAACGTCTTCCGAAAAGATAGCTTATGCGCTATTGAAATCAAACAAGACATCGCTCAAGAATTATGCGGTATGATTGACGCGATGGACACAAAATATGACAAACTCCTAAATACCGACGGACCAAAATGGCTATACGGTTTATATACAAATCGCGATAAAGCTATCGCTGAATGTCATCAACTCTTTAACGACGGTTACGATAGCGAAATTACTATTACAGCACCGAACAAACCGTTCGTTCAATATTGAATTTATAGAAAGAAATAACTATGGCAACATTACGAAAAATCAAAGACGCATCAACCCAAGAAACCTATAAAGTAACAGTCGAATCGGGTGTGGATATGATTACTTTCAAGAACACTTATTCAACCATGTCACCTGAAACAGACATTATCGTACAACTTCTCGTTTATGCACACAATGATTGCTGGCGGATTAATAGAGATGAGACAAGTGAAGAACTTATGCAACAACTCGAAAATTATCTAACAGATAACGAAATCTTAGAAATCGATCCCGACACATTAGAAGATAATATCGATGATCTCACAGACCAACTCAACAACATCGCACCAGACGGTATCGAATATATCACCATTGAAAAAGCGGGTAACGAATACGAACTCGAAGTCACCCCCGACGACATTCGTAAAATCTTCCTCGACCTCATTTAGAAAGGAATCCACATGGACAAAGAATTAAACGTAGCACGAGTTCTAAAACAACTCGTCTACATCCTCGAAGACAACGATTTCGTGCTTTACTATGATAAACGCTTCGAATCACTCAAACCACAAATCGATGATGAACACGACTATCTCTATCATGAATCCTATGATGGTCCATATAGCCCAATGACTTATTTACGATTCCGTGATAGTGAGTCAAAAACGGACTATAATCTGGATTATCGTGATACATTTACACACACACTCCATTACTCAAAATATCTCTACCCTATGCCTCAAAATCCATTTAGCCTAAAAATGGAAACCTATTTGGAACCCTATAAGGCGTACACAGACGATGAAGCAAAGGAACTCGCAGAAAAAATCTATAATGAGTTGATGAACGTTAAAACCGTACAGATTGGAACAAAGCACCAACAAATAAAATACCGTGAATTCACCACACTCACAAAAGAACCTCGCACGCGAGAAAATCTCACGGAGCGCATCTACGAAGAACTTGAACCCCACTACGGAACGGTATTCCTAGACGAACCCTTCTATCCAAGTGTTGAACCGTTAGATGAAACCAAATGTACAATTTCGATTACACCAGATTTACAAATCAAAGTAAGCGTAACATCTGAAGAATATCCACGCAAAGAACACACCATGAGATACGGTGTTCGCATCCAGTATTGTGAATACGACGAAAACACACAAAAACTTGTCGAACACGTAGGCGTAAAATATTCAACAGATAAAACTATCGAAAGTCCACTCGTGCTACACGCTACGATTCAAGAATTACTCGAACGAATCGAAACAGTAAAAAACTAGAAAGGAAACCCCAAATGACATTATTTGAAATTTATTATCATGACCCTTGGCGCACAAGAACAACCTACGTACGCCAACATATCACAACAAGTATAGACGACGCTACACAATGGTTGCTTGAACATATTGATGAATGGTATTGTGATAATGACCCAGAAATTGATTACGTAGTCGACCAAGGACTTGGTGAAGAATTCACATACATGACTGTCACAACAATCACAATCAACGATGATGGCACTGTAGAGTAGGGTGCTTGCGAATGACAAAAATCATTTTAGCTTTCCCTTGTATGGGAAAAACACACTACGCACAAAACCACCCAGAAAAAGCTCTCGATTTAGAAAGCTCTGATTATTTCTTCGACAAAACCGGTTACGAACATCTTTCATCTGAAGAATTCAAAGGAATTCCAAATCGTAAACCAAAAGAAAATGGCCTCGCAGATTACTTAAAAGCAATCGACGAATCCGTCAAATCTGAAAAATACGACTACGTATTCACCGCACAAAATCCAGATATCGTACACGGTATCATCAAACTAGGTTACGATGTTCACTATTTAAAACCACAACCAACTGAACAATCAGAAACTATTTTTAGAGAACGCGCAAAGGCTCGCGGGAACAACGACACTTGGATTAACAATACGGTCAAGTTCCTCAAGCCATCACCCTTACCTATCTTTAACGAAGAACAACAAAAGCACATCTACGTTCATTTAGTTCCGTCCGAATTATATGTAACGGATGTTCTTGAGAAAGGAATTCTATGATTACACAAAAAGAATTCGATATGCCCACATTCAATAGACCCGAATTCACAAAAATACAAAACAACATATTCAATCTCCCCGAAAGAGGTGAATTATCTGACGGTTATCATAGTTTTAATGAATTATATTACCATCGTATGATCTTGTTTTCAATTATTTGCAACCAAAATAAAACAATTTCTTGGAAATCAAAACGTCATGAAGACGGGACAATGTTTGAAAATTATTTCATAGCAGGAATTAATACACCCGACGGACAATTCACATATCATTGTCACATTGATCACTGGGATAAATTCGAAGTGGCTGAATTAGAAACCGCGCCCCATTATGACGGTCACACACCAAACGACATCACGCGACTCTATAGCATTTTGTAGTCGATATAGAATTATTAATTAGAAAGGAATTTTATGATCACAAAAGACGAACTCGAAGAACTAATTCGAAATCATGGTCTCGCGCCATATGTCAGCATTAAAAGCGAAAAAGAACAGTTCAAACTCATCTTATTGAGTTCAGCTCAATATGTCACATGGCGTGATAATCCACAAGAAAGAGCTCTTTTAACAATTGCAAAAAATACAAACCCAAAACGTATTATCAAGAAACTCAACCATGCAAAACGCATGATTGACCAAGAACGCTTGCGTTTGTACGACGGTTTAACAGATCTTTATAAACTCACACTCAAACATAAACGCGTAAAAGAACGCTATCAAAAACTACTCAATATACTCAGACAAGTACGCCACGGCAATAAAACAAATCCATGGTTTCTTCTATTTGCTCAACGTCAAATTTACAGTATGATTAACGACTTAGATATCACTAACGCAGAAGCGCATATCCTTAAAAATATTTCAGGATATCGTTACCGTGAAGAATTGATGGATCCAATGAACGACCCATTGTTAATGCATAACCAACGTATTCTTGAAAAAATCGAAGTTGACTCTTCAAAATTAAATCAATTCATCCAATTTGTCGAAGAAGAAATCGCAGAAATCGAAAGATATGTAAAATAGAAAGGAAAATTTATGCTACAATTTATCGCATCAAACATAAACAGTATTTCTACAATCATCGCAATACTATTCGCAATAGGTGTTGTAGGCTCATGTTTCTGTATGACAAAGCCCTATTACGAAGAATACCTTGAAACATTCGGGATCATCGCGCTTTTAAGCGCTATCGTGGGACTAACTCTGCTTTTCAATATTAGTAAACCATATCCCGTTTCAAATGCGCCATGGAAAACAATTTATAAAAACGACTTAAACGCCAACATTCAAATAAAATACGAAGATTACAATGATTCATCCGACAAATATAGTCTTGATACCGGGAAAACAAATCAAAGCATTCAAAAGTTCCAATCCCGATTAAAAGAAGCCGATGTTTTCAGTAGTGTTCAATTAACCGTTACAAAAGGTGATGATTCTGTCGCTAAAACCGTTATGCTCGAAAATAAAAATCTTATTACAAAGAATGTCGATCTGAATAATGCACGTATTGTAAAAATCGAATACAGACCACTCAACGGTGAAACACGAAAAGTTTTCGGCGCTAAAGGAGCTAAAGGAAAAACAGAATCAACTGATAAAGACGGTGAAATTCGCATCACCTTCGAATCAAATAACAACAAACAACTCGAAAATCTATTCAAAGATTAGAAAGGAAATCAAATGTCACGAAAATACAATATGACATTATTCAACCGAGTCACAGGCGAAAAAGATTACTTCCAACTATTCGGAAATAGTGAATGGTTTCCAACACTCGAAAAATATTTAGACTCAAAAGGTGTTGATTACCAAAACGACGATTATCCGTATGTTTCAAACGATGCCCCGCTTGAAATTACAGATTTAAAAGAATTCGTTCAAGTCATCGATGAAACTGTTTTTTACGACATCATTCATAAAAAAAAATGACAAACCAACTGATCCATTATCATTATTCGAACACTATTCCGAATATTTCAATTTCACAGACAACTTTGTTTGCCTCGATAACTATGGTCTCACTGTTATTCCACACACAAGTATCTATAACGCAGCCCTAACTATTTTCAACAATTCGTATGTATTTCAATCATATAAATTCGTTCAATGGTTGTTAGAAAACAATGCCATCGTAAACGAACAAGCAACATGGACCAAACATAAATATAATCTAGAAGCAGGTCAAGACGAAAATATTACAATTCTCGGACAACTAGACCCTAATTATAAATTAACTCTAGCCTATTGGTAGAAAGGAAACTTCATGCCATCAATCACAGAAAAAATAAACCAATTAGAAGCGCCTGACGGAGAAATTGGGCAACATCACAAAACACTCATTAAGATGGAAACCGCAATCGAAGAAATCATTCGCCCGATGAAAACATACTTACTACTAATGTATGCTTGGCGACAACGAATTCACGCAAAAAAAGAAACGGGTGATTATTGCGGGATATTGCGACCAAGTCGAACTTGCAGTGCACACATTGATGGAACGGTGCATGAATTCATTGTTCTTCATGAAGAACGCGATGCTGCATACTTCTATTTCCATTATGACTTAAAAAATGATACGGTCTACGTAACATCTGGAACGGTTGCAACACAAGCAATTTCAACTGAAGACATCATCAAGGTGCTAAAAGCCACCATTGGTGTCGATAATTAGAAAGGAAACTTTATGTTAGAACAACTATTAAATGGAAATGACTATAATGTTAACACTATTATGTTATTTGGCGTAATTGCTATATTAGTGTTAATGATCTCTATTGCAATCGGATTCAGTCTGAGTGCATTAATTACAGATAAAGATATCTTTCTTGGAATTATGGCCCTCATCGTAGCCATCATCGGAGCCGCTGGCTTATACGTGCCCACACACCAACTCAAAAAACAAATTAACGAAATCAAAACCATTAAAAAAGGTCACGTCGAAGATTATTACAGACTCACAAAAGACGGGAAAGCCATTAAGTTCACACTCAAAGATGATAAATCAGAGTACTTGCAAAAACAAGCTGAAGCCAAAATCATCGACGAAGATAGCAAAACTTATCAAATCCAATACGAAGACACAATTGACCGGGTGCCAAAATCAGCGGTCAAGTAGAAAGGAAACCACTCATGGGAAACTTCAATAAATGGAATCGTGACGAAGATCATGAGAGCGACAAATTAACTGTCGTTCTTTTTGTGTCACGAAACAAAGACAACAAAACCCTACCAAATTTTACAGAGCGTAGAAACGCGTTCACAACAACTAAGGAACTTAAACAGCTCCATCATCAATTCCAAGCCTTTGTCGCTCAAGGCAAACCTGGTGAAATGTGTAGGATGTACGTGTCGGTCAACCCCCGTAGCAACGCTAAGACGTTTAAAGCACTACAACACAAATTACTCGACGATGAGTTCAATCTATCAAGTCTACCACAACGAGTTGCTGCTCTAGCCGCTAAAAAAGAAAATGCTTATGACTCGAAACATCTTAAATGGTTGTTCGACTTCGATCCAGTAGACGGAAAAGATACTGAAGAACTCTTGGAGGAATTCCTCGCTGACGTGCAAAACTGCCATGAAACGACACAAACGAAAAAAGGTGCGACTCGACCAACAATGACCGTCGAAACACACAAAACACCAAACGGTTACGGTGTTGTCGTTGATCAACGGTTCGATACACGTGAACTCTTAGATAAATGGACCAACGTTGAACTCAAACGTGACGACCTTGTCTGCGTGGAATGGTCAAGAAATCATTATTTGACAGTCGATTTAGACAATACGCATCCAAACACATATCCATTCGAACCGGAGAACAACCAGTAGAACAAAAAATAGAAAGGAAACCCCATGTACTACAAACTCCCAGAGGATATTCGAAAGACAATCTACGAATTAGAAGATCACTACCCGTTCTTCAAACCAGAACGTTTTCGAAAACCGTATCATAAACACATAAAGCATTATCGTAAACGTGGTTTCTGGTCAGCCATCACATGGGGTCTAAGCCACGCAGTCATTCTCTATATCTATGCCGCTCTAAAATTGGACAACCCCAAAGCAGTCGATTCAAACGGCAAGAACATTGTCAAAACCATCGAAAACTTCGACAATGTTGATGATTTGGCATGGATTAAGTTTCAAGAAGAACTCATTCAAAATGGGACAACGCTTCTTAGACAAGAACGACTCGATGACTTGAAATTGTTCTTGCGATTAGGACTTAAATGGTTCAAACATGCACCAATCAATATGTACTATCACTATTACGACAACAAACCACAAGCATACTGGCGCAAGTGGCTCATTGAGCGCACGTATATGAACGACCCCGAATCATTATGGTCAACTTGGAGCCAAGTCCAACGTATGTTTTGGTGGTAATTAGAAAGGAAAATCAAATGGTTGCAGAAATCATCTTATTGCTTATTTTCGCAGGTTTCGGCTATGCACTATATTTAATCGTAAAAGAAGGTCTTTGCGAGCAACTGTCACAAATAGACAAAACACAAGAACGCATAAATGCTTATACACGGCAACGAAAGGAAACCAAATGACAGAACCAAACTACCAAAAACCACCCTTACGTGAAGAAATTGAAGCCTTTTTCAAACAACTAAAAGGCGTTATAATTGCAATCATCGTCTTTGGTACACTTATGGCGATAGTGATCGGACTTCACATGTTCAGTAAAACCGATATGGCACACCAAATCGGAGCCTATATTAATAAACACTTTCCAGCATTCACGTTCACAATAATGATAGACATTTTATCATACGCTATTTTATACGAGGCGCTATGTAGAAAACATCTCATTTATAAACGTTACCGTCTCGGGTATTTCTCACAAATGATGTGGTATTTTATCGGATTTTTCACGTTACAATTACTCAACATTCCAATCGCTCTCTACATGGATGGTGTGATTCCAATTATCGTTATAGGATTGTTTGCACTCGCAATCACAAACTTAGCTCTATCTGACTACAAGAAAAAACGCCCACCACTCACCACACCTCTCACAAAAGAACAAAACGAACGTCGAAAAGACATTATTAACGCATTAGTAAACAGCTATAAAATCGGGCCAGGAACATTCGCAACTGACGCCAAAGCTTTCGCGAGAGCTCGTTATCTAATGGATGTTTATCCTGAATCAATTGAGACACTAAACAACATACCATCAGTATTTTATAGTAATACGCTCGAAAATCCAAACAACAAACCGTCTGTCGATACGACAGACCCACGCTATAGCTTATACTATGAATATGCGTATCATCTCATAAGACGTGACCAAACAATTGACATCAAATACACTCTAGATAAAAAAGATCTCTTCGATTAGAAAGGCAAAAACCAAATGATCGTAACACTTTTTATTCAAATTACAGCATTTATTATACATGTCGGTTTAACGGCGTTACTTCTGCTACTCAGCTATATGTGGTTCAAAAAACTATTATTTGAACCAGTTCAATATCTAATTGAAACCTCACCAAAAACAATGAAAGGAACTCAAATGAAACCAGGATACTTAGAAGACCACATCTTCAATTTGAACGCGATTGTCATGGTAGAACCCTATGACAACGGTGGTGTTGTACACTGCACCGACAATCACGCCTATCACATTTCAGAAACAGAATACAAACAACTACTTGAATTGTTAGGAAAGGAATAACTATGGCAAATCCAACAACAGCAACAGGGACAATGTCTCTCTATGCCGAAACCGATATCAACGCCGCTTATCTGCTCTATCTACAGCATTTAGCAAATACACCACTTCTTATTCGCGACATTAATAACGCTATCATCAACCAACCCACACCGCTTGACAAAATAAACGCCATCCTCGAAGAATTCGATGAATATTATGATTATGAATCACATTTCGATGGTGATGGTAATGGCTCATTTAGAAATGTGGTCGAAAACTTCTTCGAAGACATTTTCAATCACGATTACGGAACCGCACTCAATGCTATCCGCGACAATTTAAAGCAATATAACTTTGAAGCAACCTTCGATTACATTGATGAAGATTATTCAACCGATTATCTCTCACACGAAACCGTCAAACTCATGTGGAAAAATCAACGTACAGAAGCTGTTGAGACCAGCCAAATGGACGAGGAGTGTACAGTTGATAACCTCCTCGAACTGAATTTATACGGTGTTGGCGATATCTACTCCGCGGATTGGCTCATCAACCACTATGATGAATGGTGCGACAGCTTCACAGGAATGGATAACTATCGTGAACACAAGCGTGAAATGATTGAACGGTTGAAAGCGCACCCACAACCACTTTGTATTTACTCACAATTTGAAGAAATGATGAGTGAAATTCCCGGTGGAATTGAATTGATCAACCGCTTAGACAACTAGAAAGGAACACACATGTCCCTATACAGCTACTTAAATAAAGAATCAATCGTCATCAACAAGTTGATTGCCTTTACACAAACACCTAAATTCTCAACACTTATGGAACTGTTGATGAAATCAGACATACTTGCAAATAATGAACGGTTATATTCCACAAGTCAAAATGGACTTACCGAAATCACAATCTATGACTCAAAAATCACCATTTCAGTTCATCCGTCTGTACTAATCGAAGGGTATCCCGATAAAACGGAGCTAATCGCTGAAATTGAACTAAACCCAAAAGATGGTACCTACACACTTACTAATATCGATGGACGCTTTCATAACATTATTGATCAAACCATCGATGACTTAAACTACGTATTTTACCAAGGAATGGACTAGAAAGAAATAACTATGCACAAATATAAATCAGTATACGAACTTTCACAATTACTCGACCAATATTGGCAAAACACTGACGACTTCCAATTAGAATACAAATTAGAAGGCGAAAATAACAACGACCAACTCATCTACTTCAAAATCAAAGCCCATGGTGAAACCGTCTTCGAAACAACTTGTGACATTTATGACATCGAAATTCATACTTATGATCTCAACAAAGATGTTCAGGAATGGTTCCGCGACCAATGGTATGATAACTACGAACGAGCTGATATCGTATTACCACCCGAAAATGGACGCGATATCGAACTAGGCGAAAAAGTAGTCATCTCAGACCCATGTTACGACCTAGACGTGTGGTGTAACGGTGCACTCGCAAACGTAAAACCCGGAACATGGCACACAAAAGCTGAGAACGCAAACATTAACGGCTGGGGTGATCGGTGCTCCGCTCTTATCGCTTGGCATGAAAGTGTTGAAGAACCCAACAATAAAGACTTTGAAAAAACAAATATTGATGTGGGTGTCGATTCAGGCCAAGCCGGCATTTTCGACTATAAACACTTTGAATACATCAAAAGTGATGAAAATCGTGATGAACAATGGTACGACAGCATCGACACATTTAGATACAAACGTGTACCTGTAACACCCGTAGGACGATACTTAATCGATAAAATCAAACCACTTCAAATGACGCGAATTGCCCTTGAAGAAAAATTTAAAGAAACCAATAACGAACTCGACAAGCGAGCATCTCTAGAACTATTCCGTCATGAAATGGAACTTAAACGACAAGGCTTCAAATACGGCATCTACGACGAATCGCTAGACGATTACAAGGTGTCGACACCTGTCAAATGTATCTGGACCGACAAACACTCAGTCGTCACGTCATCAGGACTTGGCGACGGTTCGTATAACTGCTACATAGTGAAAAACGAAGCCGGTCAAATCATCGGCATCAAAATCGACTACTTCCCAGAATACGAAGACGAAGTCGCGTAAACAAAGCAACTAGAAAGGAACACTTATGCGAAACAACTTTGACGACCTCGTGCGCGAACGCTGTAAAGACCTTCTTTTGGCGGGGCATCTAGCACGAGTCATCGCCGCACAACAATTCATGGGGCACACCGATCAGCAATTCGGTGAGTTTCTTGCCCCACTCATCCAAAAAGAAACAGTTACGGAAGAACCGCAAAAAATCACGAGCGAGGAACCACCGCAAGAAACATCTGTACCGAACATCCGTACAGGTACCGTGCATCTAAAACCCGGCTACTATGCCGTTTGCGATGAGACGGGTGCCGAAATCTTCACAGGAAATATTGGTGAATATCGTGCACTAGACCTCCATCATGGACAATTAGTCGAATTCCATAATGACTCGCACGAAATCATTAACCAAAATCTCGGTGATGATCCTCTAGCGCCAACGCTCCACTACATTAAACACGGCATTGTGGAACTCGAACCTGACTCGCAAGAACTCTATATCGCAAAAGACATCAACGGGCAAACTATTAAGGAACTCGGTTGCGCTTTCGATATCTTCTACTTGCGTCAAATGGCGGATCGATTCAACATCCATGCGGGCGACACTGTAGATTTATACCTAAAAGAAGACGGATACCCATACATTAACTGGGTTTATCGCACATACGATAGCGAAACCCCTGTACAGACCACCAGTACAGTCCGCAAACGCACAAAAACAGAGCGAGAATCTCGCTCTTCGATTGACTATGACTTGACTGGTAAGAAAGTTGCTATCTACGGAATCCCACCACGCATGATCCAAGAAATCGAAAACACCCTCATCAAAGAAAAGGGTGCCGCTTCCGTCGAAGTACAAGAATTGGGCACTTACTCTGCCGGATACAAAGTCGGAAAAGCAAAAATGCTCGATAATACCGATCTCGTTATTATCGCAAAAACAGGCATCAGCCACAGCATGTCATACGACATTGTGAATGTTTGTAAAGAAAACAACATCCCATTCGCTTACGCCAATCAACCAAGTTTAAAACGCATCGAAATGGCTATTTATCGTGCACTTAATGGATACCCAAGCGATGAAATCAGCGCAGGCGACTTGCAATATCCAGAAATTACAGAATAAGAGGAAAAAATTATGTCATCACAAAACTACAACGGACAAGTCTACGGACTTTACATCAAAAACGAAAACGTTTTTAAAGAATATCTTGATGAACGAAACCGAGACATAGAAGAACTTCGAGACCGTTTATACGATTCAGGAGCTGTCTTCATTGATGAAGACTTCGAAGATGTCAATATTGAAAGCGCTATCAACAATTCAACATTCGATTATAGCAATAAACCTTCAGAAGACGTTTGGATTTTGCCACTAAGTAAATGGCCAACATTATTAAAACCGGCTTATTCATCAGAAGATGAAATTATTTCGGAACTAAAAAACAGATACAGTCCAATTTTACCACGAGATTTCGACTATCACAACAATATTGTCTATGCGTCGTATGTTGTTTGGGGATAAAACCATGTTTGTAACTAATAAGGTGACAAAATGAAACACTTATCAAAAGGACTTCTTCTCATTTTGAGCCTAATTTCTCTCACTGCATGCACAACACCAATCAAAGAAGGTCATATTGTTGACAAACACATGACCGATGAACACAAGGAAACCGACGCATATATGATTGGTGATATGCCTATATTCTCTGAGGACAAAAAACCTGCCGAATATTATTTTGATGTATACGGTGAAGACGAAAATGGCAACGGACATACAGTCACAATTCGAGTAGATGAAGAAACCTATAACGCCCAGAAGATTGGCGACTGGTACCCAATCTAACAAAAAAAAAAGGAAACAATCTATGTATTATGGAATTTTAGACCAAGACCTGAACCAATTACGGATGGGATTCGCAAGTGCGGATCCTTCCAAGTTGGCTAATGACGTCGCCTTTCACATACTGGAAGTGACCGATGATCAAGATATCCTAAAATATCACGAACAACACCCAAATGATTATCATACAATTTTAACCATGCACGGCTTTGAAATCGTTCCAATTTCAGAAGACATTTATCAAACAATGTCAGACGAAAACATCGAAACCGCTGTCGTATCAGCTGAAGCCAAATATCTCTGGCCAGAACAATATAGATAGGAAGATAATTATGACAATTGATAGTATCACCATCAACCTTAAGGACAAACAACCAATCGAAATCAACAAAGTGACCGAATTACGACTCCTTACTTTGAATTTTGACGAAGACGATGAATTCATCGTCACTACTGTTGAAATCGATTACAATAACGAAGACATCACGATTTCAGCAACACCAACAGAACGTGATATTGATGAACTCGAAGAACTCATTGAAACATTGTATGAACTATTCGACTACGATTTAGCTGAACTATATGAACAACTCCCAAGCGTTGCACAAGAAAACTTGAGCGTGTCGGAATGGATGCCTCATGACGAAGAATTCTACAACCTTTACTTCTCTGAAGAACCAGCCCGTGCCGTTCGCGCGGCCATTTTCGGAGACGTTCATTGGGCTGACGACTATGTACGCTTCAATGGATATGGAAATTTGGAGACAGCGTCATGTATTCCATATGATGACGAAGCCGACATCATCATTCGTGAATGGGTCTATGATAAGACAGATATTTAGAAAGGAAAACTCACATGCGAAAAATCATTGTGCATACGGGGTATGTACCATATGACATTGTTCGGACATCACAAACCTTTGCACCAAAAGGAATACCTGCATCATTTATTATGTTGACGCCGGAAATCAATATCGTTGAACAAACAAGCAAGCTCTTAGACGATATGAACAATGGCGACATCTTAGATATTGCAACCAACAACGTTGTCACAGTCTATACCATCCGTGCTTATGTCGTAAAACATGCCGATGATTACGACGTCGAATATCGATATTACACACAAGACGACTATAAATTAGACGACCCATCTAAATACCAAATTATCAAACAAGGTGAGCATGGAGACTTCATCAATCCACCTGAAGGATTTTTCGACACCATTGACAACCTGCTCAATCAAATGCTAGGACTAGACTAGAAAGGAACCCTAAATGAACAACATTTTAGATTATGTTAAACCACTCGTAGACGAAATCTACAGTCGCGAACCTGATTTTGATAATGATATCGTTGTCCAACCTAACGGAATCATTATCCGAGAAACCGGACGTTTTCCTGGCTATTATATCATCACATTGACTGAAAGCGGTCTCTTTAATATTGTAGCCGAATATGACGACGGCATCATGAAAATTGACCGTGAAACCATCGAACAAGTAGTCGATTTCATTTTTGAGTAGAACGGAAACCAAATGCAAACTATATTAGACTTCGCAAAAGAAATCGTAGACGAAATCTACAAACATGATGATCATTGGGACTACACCATTGCCATCGAACCAAATGAAATTCAGCTCATCACAAAAGATTGGGACACAGAACACACCATTATGTTCTCAAAAGGTTTGTTTCAGGTGTAGACTGATTACGGGTTCGGCGTTATCGACGACCAGTTCGACACCATTAAAGAAGCCATTGATTTCATATTTGAATAGAAAGGAAACGTATGTTAACAACAATTGCAATTGATCCACAGAACTTCGATTACGATGCTTTTGCTATCTATATCGAAAATAATCTCGAACGTATTTCAAATAGTTATCAAAAAGAAACCGGTTACAAGATTACTGATATGAACATCACAACGAGCAATAGTTTCGTAATTGTAAACTATGAACGTGAGCACGCCACGGAAAACCGTCCAAAAGACCATTGCTTCAAATTCATTTCGACACAATTGAACTTTGACGGCATCTATTCAACAGATATCCCAGGCATCACAGCACAAGAATTACTCGACGAAGAGATTCTCACGCTCGACGACGTTCAATATGTTCTAACGCATATTGATTATGATGAACGTGACGTAGTTGTTTTAGAGGGCATCTACGATACACAAGAAGACGCTGAAAAACAAGCCTTCGACAACTCACGACTTAGCATCGTCCCACGTAACAAACCCTGTGACGTCGGACTAAACTAGAAAGGAAAACCAAAATGTACAATATATTTAATGAAAACGACGAACTACTCGCACAAAACTTAACCGAAGATGAATTAATCGATTTCGCAAACGAAGAATTCGCGGAAACAGACAACATGGACGACGCCATCGAAAACGATTTGCTTTTCTATGACAATGTCTATGATGTACAGACTAGCCTAGAAGAATTCGGATTCAAAGTTGAAGAATTATAAGAGGTGAAATATGCAAAAAATAATTGAATTTTATTTAACGTCCACCAATACCGTAATCATAACACAGATCGTAATGTTAACAGGTCTATTTCTCATAATCATGGCCATCAAATGCAAGCGCGATAAACTTCTTTGGACATTAGTCGGCTTAAATGCTGCTTTTATGCTAGTAGTTGCATTAGCCACAACAAGTATCCATTATGAACCGTCAAGTTCATTGAAATGGACACAAATTTATCCAACTAAAGGTGAATACTCAACGGTATTTCTAAAATTTAACAACTTAGACACAATTAGCGATACAAGTAGTTCATCCAAAACATTAGAAAAACTCGAAGACTACACTCGCCAGCATGCTCTTTATGATTTATATAGTGGCTCCATTATTATCACCAAAAAAGATAACAAAGAAGAACACAAGGTCTTGTTATCCCGAGACAACGTCATCCCAAAAGATTTGACTGGTAATAACGCCGTAATCGACAAAATCGAATACCGCAAAATAGATGGTGTCAAAAAGCATTTGGGCAAATATACAGGACAACTTGAAAAACGTGATGTTGACGGTGAAATCCGAATCACTTATAAAAATGGCGGAAGTAAAACGTCCGTCACCAAAGATTGACAAATTTCAATCAAAATGCTACACTATTATCGATAGGACAGCACACCTCGCTCAGATGTGAAAAAGCTGACAATAGCACAACCTCGCATACGCGAGGTTTTTCAAATGGGCTTCGCCCAGTCCCAATTCCCTCACGAAATTCTAAAAATGCCACGAGCCACGCTCGTGGTCGTTTTTTATCTCGAAATTTTTTAAAGGAAAAAAAACTATTATGAACAAATTAGAAACACCCCTCTCAAAACAAGATCTCGGATGTTTATTTAGCCAAAAAGTTGAAGAAGTAACTAAAAACCATTTCTACATCCGCACAAAAACACACAAAATTCATATCAAAAACCCAAAAATCACATGGGATAAACCTTATACCGAGCCTAAACAAACCAAAATCGAATTAGTCGACACGACAGAAACCTTTATTGGAGCAACGTCACCAAGTCGTACAGAACTGTTCTTCCACGGTGTCGCCTCAATCGAAAACTTTCCAGATTTAGCTCTGTTCGACAGTGTCATTTTAAATTCACCAATCATCGAACCAATCGAACTACTCAAAAATCAACAGTTCAGCTATAATCTTGATTATTACTTGTGGGATTTCGGAACAGGCGAAGATATCGATCTCTACGATGATACAAAATCATTGTCTGAAAAAGAATGGAATCGCATGTTCGAGCAAGGTGTACCAACTATCAATACAAAAAATCCAATCGTATTCACAGCCGATATCGAAGCCGTTCCACTTCCTGTAAAAGAAATGATTGAATTTGTCATTCCGGGAACTGAACGCAAGCTAGTTATTGATGTTGACTCAACTCGTAAAAACTGTCTCGTTGATATCTTCGTTTCATCACTCGATGAAACTGTTGAAAATACAATCGTCCACATCGACAATTTCGATAACAAAAATCAATTACTAACAGCTATCTACCTTGAAGATGATGAACCCGTCGATATTTTCCGAAAAGATATTTAGAAAGAAAATCAATGAAACAATCAAACCTTTCACAAAAAGAACAAGATGTTCTAAAACAATATTTCTTAAAAGAAATCCAAAAGCAATTACAACCGTATACCATTAGCCACACCAACTATTTCGATGGTGAATTGACGATTACCAATTTAGAAACAATCAAAAACCTCATTCAGCTTGAATTCGAACATAGCGCCGCTACAAATCGCATTTATTTGCGTGACACCCCAAATAGTCAAGTAGTACTAAACGAACAAGATTTGCCTAAATTTATCAAGTGCATTAATCTTGACAATAAAAACATGCAAGACATCATTGATGAGACAGGCTATGCATTTACCGTTATCACGCAACCAACCGTTGAAATTGAATTTCCAATGCTAGGCGGTATCGGCGAACTCAAACTTGATTATGTCCATTATAAACAAAGTGGGTGCAAATATTTTGCATGTGATGATGACGAAAATTGGTCTAAAAATGACAATAAACACACTGTTTCAGAAGAAAACCGTGCGACACTTGTATCAAAAATGAAACCGGTTGATGAAACAATTCCATATTCTCGATACAGCCCGTTTTCACTCCATTATCATGGACCACAACTAGCCGGAGTTGATGATGCCAAATGGTACGATTGGGAGTATAAACTGCGAAACACAGTAATAGGACTCGCATACGAACGAATCAACGAAGTTATTTCAGATATAGCTCGCAATCACTCAAGTATCACAGTTGACGAACTCATCGAACAACTAGATAGAAAGGACGCCTCATGCTAACAATTTTTCCAAGCCCTAAAGCAATGAACTACGATAAACTCATTGACTTCCTCAACAAGCGCAAAAACATTGAATTGAACCGCCTTAAACAGCAAGGCAATAAAAACGTCAAAGATATCGAATACCGCATCAACAAAGAAACCAACCGACCAGAACTGCTAGAATTGCTTTGGAATCGCGGTCACTATATTCATCCACTCGACCAACTCGAATTCAAAGAAGAAAAATATTCGGAAAATAACACCATCCCCGCTACTATCCAAGAACTCGTGGCAAACGATATTCTTGATTTGTCACAATACATGTTCCTCACACACGAATACACAGACGATGGTTTCAATATGGAAATTGTTCTACATGGAATTTTCCCAACACTCGAATATGCAGGTGATCCTGAATACGAAAACATTGTCGCAGTCGTACCCGGCGAATATATCAACTATACAGCCTACAAAGAAGCCACTGACGATGATCCTTGGTACGAATATTTGGATTATTTCGAATACGACTAGAAAGGAAAAATATCTATGTACACAGTATTAGTTGGCCTAACTTGTTTTGTCATATTCATACTAGCCATTGGTGCTTTCACACCTTATGACACAACAGATAGATGTACGAAAAAAGAAATTTTAATTAAAATTCTAATTTCTCTATCGTTCCTCGCATCAACTATTCTATTATGGTTTGTTTTCGCCAAAACTACAACTATAGTGTTATCAAAGACACCAGACGTGAAACAATCAAAGCAACCATGGCGCACTATCTATAAAAACGACATTAATGCTGACGTGAAAATTGAACCAGCCGGTCCTTATAAAAACACCATAAGACCTAAAGACACCATTTCAGAAGAAGACATCAACCGATATATGCCAGATTACTCATTCCCGTGGACCAATAAAAATGAAGCAGCCGTTGAAATTACCGCTAAAAACGATGTTGACGAAACAACAAAAAAAGTCACACTACCAAAAGACAATATTATCGAAACCTGGCCGAAAGGAATGAAACCTAACAAATCTAAAGGACATATTACAAAAATTGAATATCGATCAACGCCGGTTACACGAAAATGGTTCACCATCCCTGTTGATAAAACCGACTATAAAGAAATTCGCATCACCATCGAATACGAAGGACAAAAAGAACCATCGACCACGCAACTCTTCGGAGATGATTAGAAAGGAACACAGATGTACGGAATATTAGTATTTGCAACATTAGCTGTCATTATGCTATTAAGCTTATTTATTATTGTAATCGGCTTAGGAATAGATGAAAATACTCATTTAGAAATAGGCAACAACAAGATTGACATGCATCCATGGCAATTTCTTTGGTTCATACCACTCTTAGGAATTCTGTTCGTATTTGCCAAAACAAGTCAATGCCACGACGTCGATGAAATTGCTAAAACTTCAACAGAAAAATGGCATACTATTTACAAAAATAATATCAATGCGGATGTCACAGTCGCAACAGACGACATCACATTAAATCCAAATAAACCGATCACTAGTGGCGACAAAGAAAAACTGTTCACAGAGGGCGACCTTATCCCATTTAATTTGAGTAATAGAACGGTTACCATCACAGCAACCAATAAACGTGACTCAACCTCAAAAAAAGCGAAACTCACCCAAGACAACTTCATTGAAAAATGGCCAAAAGATACAAACCCTGATAGAACTAAAGGGCGCATCACCAAAATCGAATATCGGTCAACACCAATCGCACTAAAATGGTTTGGAATAACCGTCGAAAAAACATCTTATGATGAAACTCGTATCATTGTCGAATATGACGGAACCAACGAAGCATCGACCAAACAACTCTTCAGCAACTAGAAAGGAAATCACATGGAAGAAAAACCTGAAAAATCACAATCCTTAAACGGATTGCATGTATTTTTACGTATTATCGTAACTATCTCATTCATCATCGGTGCTTATTTATTGTTAACAAACCCAAGCACCAATTCGAACTCAGCATCAATCAGCCCAGGAATGCAAACAATAATTGACAATATACCATTGATCGAATACGGAATGGCTGGACTTATCAGCCTAGTCTGTCTGATTGTAGCATTCATCGCACGCAAAGAATCACCAAAATTAGCGCTAGTCATTCTTATTATCGGAATTGCAATTCCACTCATCGTATGGTACCTCCATATCAGTTTTCCACAAACACACCTCGTACCAGTATTAGACTAAAAAGGACACTCACATCATGCTTTTATCAATCACTTTATCGAACAACCAAACACTCTACCAGTTCCTCCGAGCGACCGAAACACCCTTAGCGGTTGTCGCAGAACCGAACAAACTAAATGAACTTCTCACAAAACACGGCTTAGAATCACTTGACCTATCCGACGAAGATTTCCAAAAAGAAATTACTTTCGTGAAATTCCTCAAAAATGAATACGGCAATAACTTTACAGAAACACTTTATTGGGACTATCGCGATGATCTATCCGCAACCGCGCAAGAAACCATCTTAAAAGAAGCTCTTCAAAATGACACGTCATTTGAGAACGAGGCAACATGGTATGTTCAAGAAAATATGGAATGGTTGCCCGATTACGAAAAAATTAATGAGTTCTATGAACGAAATCCAGACCTAGATAAAGATGACGACTTCTATCTCGAACTCTTCAACGATTACATTAACACAGACCTCAATGTCGAAACACTACTTCGAAACTCTGCGCCCGAAGATATGACCATCTACTTCGGTCAAAGCTGGGACGATGATTATCGCCTCATCGAACATCGGTATAATAACGACACGACGGACTCAACACCTATTGAATGGTTACTCGCCACACAAGGTTATGCGCCTGAAGACCTCAAAAACGAAGAAACTGTGCTAAAATCGCCATTCTTAACTAGTTTGAGTGAAGAATTGTACGATTACGATACAGAACTCTATGGGATGCAACTCATCGCAATTCCTGACAGTAATGACTTTGAAGCCATCTTAGCCGTTGCTCGTAAACAAGGCGTAATCAAGGCTTCGACTACGTTCGGTCTCTTCAATCGCATCCACGGCGGTGGTAGTGGTCTCGGCATTGAACTCGAAAAAGACATTCAACTCGACGAATCAGCTCCACTTCACGACATCACGCTCGCCTATCGCGACAACTCTTACGACTATAGCCCAGATGCCGTCTACGGATTAGTCCGTAAGAAATTCACGGGCGAAGACTTGAGCGAAAACTAGAAAGGAAACTTATTATGTACATTTCTCGACAAACATATGAAGGCGACAATCATACAATAACACCATATAAAGAATTCCCTACCAATATATTGCTTGAAAATATTACATGCCTTTTGAATGAACAATCAAGCTCAGAGTTAGAATCATTGAAAAACCTGGAATCAATGCTCCGTCATACAAACAACCAAGAACAAATTCTCATTGACTATATTCATAAAAATGGAACTCAAGATCCTAATGACATAATGACAACAGAAATCGACATTGATAACGAACTGGGATATTATAGGTTCCACCTAGCATATAATGAAACAAGTTTTTATCACTTTGCTTATTCGAACACTTACGAAGAAGATTGGGAATCATGCATTACCTATCACGAAAAATTCGAAGACGAGGAAACCACTAATGATTAACTTCGATGAACTATTCAAAAACCATCAAGCCACACGTGTCGATTGTGGATCACTCTCTATTATTACTTACAAAAAGCCCGATTCATTTGAAAACGGGCTTCGTTACATTTTCGACAACGAACTATCAACTTTAACCATTACCGGTGATTGGTTAAAAGCAGTAGCGGTTAATGTCAACAACATGGGTTCACCTGACCGCCTTTACAATTCCGCTTACGAACCTCACTTCGGTGTATGCCGTTACGGTGATTACGAATTAGACTTCGATATTGGCTACCTCAACAGTAAAATCATTACAAAAGACAAGAACAATTCCTATGAGTTTTTCGAATACGATGACGTTGAAGAATCCGTCAAACACGCTTTGACGCTTAATGAGCTAACAACTTTTGAGCTATCCTATAAAGAAGACCATGTAATTCACACATTGACCCAAGCGATTGTCGACATGCACAACGACCGTGTTTACATCTGCGAAGAAAACCTCGAACACTACGTCACAGATGACGAAATGTCAGAAATCGAAGACATTCTTGACGAATATGACGTTTCACTCGAACAAGTCTTGCACGTTGCACCACCGGTAAACGACGCTCTCGTTGTCGCTTTCGAAGGTTTCAAACGTGCTTACGAAGAACTATTAGAAAAATAAAAAGTGCGTATCGCACGCACTTTTTAACGTTTAATTGACCAGAATCGGAATTCCATACCATCTACATGGATATTTCCTTCATAGTTGTATTTGCCAAGGAAGTCTGATGATTCCGGCATTTGCTCGCCGAGTTCAGCTGTAAAGTTGTAAACTTTCTGACCTTCGTTGTTCCAAGAGTTTTGCGACCAATCACTCACACCACGAACGCGAACAATGCGTCCTGTAGATGTGTATTGTTCACCTTGGTCTTCATTTGGACGATTAGTGTAATCAATGTTCAGATTAACACCATAACGACCATAAGTCGTCGTATTCGTGTCAGCTGATACAGCTCCGATTGAGGCAAACGTTGAAAGCCCAACAATCGCGAGCATCGCAATAGATTTAATTGACATATTGAAATCCCTTTCGTTTGATAGTAAAACTATTATATCAAACGAAACAGCACCTTGTCAACTATTTCTGAAAATTTTCTGAAAGAAAGGAACTAAATGGAAAATCACACCAATAAAACCTATCAAGAACGAATGAATAAGACAGCCTCGTCTAAGTTCAGCGCCATTGAAAAACACCTCGATAACGGTGTTAAACTGCTCGATTTCGGCTCTGGTTTCTCACCAGAGTTCATCGAACAAGTACAACAAACAGGTGCTCACTACATCGCTTATGACGTGTCACAAATCGTTCAAAACCAACTAAAAGAAAATGACATCAATTTTCTCACAAAAGAACAACTCAAAAACACGGAAGATGAGTTCGACGTGATTTATCTGTCGAGTGTTTTCCACGAATTGATGAGCTATCTGTCACGACCAGAACGCAGAGAAACCTTCGCCATACTTGATAAGGCACTCAAACCAGACGGCGTGATTGTTATTCGTGATTGGGGGTATGACCCAAATCCCGACTACATCACATCATTTGAAGTCGCCTCAAGTGACGCACATGACGAAATCCACACGTGGATAAAAGAACTTATTAAAAACGCAATTCTCACAAAACCAACCGTTATTAAACAAATTAACAGAGACACAGAGCCCGACTTTTATATCGCAGCTAGACACGATATCTACGAAATCATGCTACACACTGTTTGGGGGCTAAATTCACTCAAACGTGAAACACAAGAAACCTACAACGTCACACCCGAACTTATCGAAAAATGGATCTGTACACCACACGGCTACAAAATCACAGAAAGTCAAAAAGAATACGATGAGACTTATCTACCATATTTGCAGAAATACTTTAAAATCGACGAGCTTCCATGGCCGACAAAAATTATCTACGAATTGAGGAAAACAAAATGACCGCATCTCCACTCATAATCGCACTCGCGATCGCAACTTTATCAGGTATAGTCATCATGGTATTAGATTTCATTATTCCTGATACAGAATTATCCAAAGGTATAATCGTTGGCAAACATACCGACGATGAACAAGAAATAAATCATGTTCAAATTATCGGAGATGTGCCAGTCTGTTATGCTGAAACAATCCCCACAAAATATTATTTAGACATTCGTGGATATGATCAAAATAATAAAATGCAAACAATAACAATCGATGTTTCAGAAGAAACCTATAATCAATATGCCGTGGGCGATACATGGGATTCATCAACCCATAAAGAATAACCAACCAATTAGAAAGGCAATAACCCAAATGGCACAATTTTTAAAATTAAATGACCTTTTAACAGATACCGACTATACCGTCACCGATGAAGAAGTCAAACAAGCATTTCTCGACCACGGACTCGTACAACAATGTAACTCACAAGAAACGGAGAAAACCTCAAAATGACAATTGCAACCTTAAAAGACTTCGAAATAACTAACATTGAAGAAGACTACTACACCGGAAGCGAATTTAATGGTACATGGGCGGACAATACGTGTGAACTTTGTGATGTCACCATCACTATGTACTATAACGACAAAAGCTACGAACTCAGTATCAAGCCTGCGGATCCCGGTGCTTACGGCAGTTACGGCGGAGACCGCAGTCGTGGAAAAGGAATTTCAACTGAAATTCTTATCGACATCATCCAGCAACTTACAGATGAGCCCGACGAACTAACCTTTGAGAACTTCGTCAACAACTACTTCCACGAATTCGGCTATAGCCACGAGGTCAAACTCAAAAATGCGAAAGATAAATATTATCTAGGTAAACCAATTAATTTGATTACCGAGCCTAAACCTATCAACAAGCTTATGCCGGTTTATACGTTTGATGAGTTGACACCTGAAAACATCACCAAAATTGTGAGTGAAGATTTCGTCCAAGCTCGTGCTTACACCTTTAATCAGATATTCAAAGAACTCAGTTCTGAAAAAGAATATGACCAAGAAAAAGGACTTATTTTCCTCATTCGATTAATCGCTCAAGACAAAGATGATCGCAAAAATCACGACTCCTTTGCACTACTCCTACCAGACTTCGACATCGAAGACATCTACGACGAACTAGACCAACATAAACAATTTGTCTCAGTCGAAAACAAAAATTTAGTTTACTCACTTAACAAGCTTTAGAAAGGAAACCCTTATGGAAAAAACTTATAAAGTACAAATGTACGACTGTCACTATCCTAATCACGAATTTCCCGGACAAATGCACCGACTGTACACATCACTCGAATTAATTAACTTCGTAAACAACACTCTAAGAGAAAAAGCAGACACAATCAGTGACGCCTGTCGTGTCATCAACTGTAGCAACGGTTACGTCAACGAAGTCGTTGTCGAATTCACAAATGATGACTTCATCGGAAATATCAAACCTGATGGCACAATGACAAAGAGATTAGACTTAGGTTCATTTATGTTCGAAGTTCCACGCTCCAAAGAACTAGTTGCAAATTTCGATAAATTATCAATCGAACAACAAAAAGTTATTTGCACCTTTATCGACAAGGCTGAACAGATACGCGACCAAATCAATAAACAATATGATGAAACCTCAAATTACGTATTAATCAACAAAAAAGCAAAAGACATCCTGGATAAATTTGTACGCAATATGTTCACAACAGATGACCGTCCAAATCCTGACGCGCAAATCATGAACATGCTCAAATTCAACGGCATCGACCTCGAAACCTTATTCGATTTCTTAGTTGACACAGTAACCGACATGCCTGTTGCTGACTTGATGACAGACGACAAAGGTATACTTCTAATGCACGTTGACGAGTTCTGGCACAAAATTGTCGTCGAAGCTGCACACAACAGTTAGAAAGGAACTCGTATGTCAATCTTCACAAAAGCCGATATTGAAATTGAAACATTTCATGAATCAACCAAAAAATCAGCGTACGTCAGCAAGCTATATGAATATCTAGATGAATTGAAATCTCAAGGTATTTATGTCGTAGATGTCAGCCTCGTTTCGACAGTGCTCCAAGAATCATCATATTACGGTGATAAAATCTATAACGAATATATGATTCGATTAGTCAAACCAAAATATGAAGTAATCGTTGAAACACATTGCCACAATAAAGTCACCGGCGTATTTGAATGGGCTGGCGCCAAAAGTCTAGGATATTTCAAATCAAATGATGAAGTTGAAAAAATTAAACAACAATATCTCGCTGAAAACACCGACGATACCAAATTCAAAATCCAAACGAAATACCATTCACCACTGGAACAATCAATCTAGAAAGGAATTGTATGTCAAATAACATCGCATTCGAAGGGAACCCTGAAAATATTCAACGTTTTCTTCTACAACACGAATTCCAACATCGTTACCAACAATTCGATGCAAAAACCATATCACACGATGCGGCACCAATTACCACACGCACACCGATTTGGCTTATTATGGCTATTAACAAATTCTTAGACCAATTCAATATACAGGAGTTCATCAAGCGCTATAAAGAAAAGTACTCACAAGAAATCAACGTAAACGCTTTTCTTAAATACGTTCTTACAACAGATACATTCGCCACCTTCGCAGGATATCAACTAGAACAATATCTTTCAGGTGATAACCATCAAGATATTTGGCAAAATTGCGTGTTTGACAAGAAAGCAAAATTGCTCTATCCGTCCCAATATGGAAATCATCGAGGTACTGTCGAAACCATTTTGTCGCAACATCGTGAATTACGAGCTGATATCGAAGCGCAAACTATCGAAAATCAAAACGAATTCATCATGAACGAGCTTATCTTGATTGGCAATAAAGGAACAACCGACTACTATCAAGCCAAATACGAAGTTCGTCCCAAAGAACTCATGGCAAACCAAGAACCACTCGACATCACAGCAATAGTTCTAGAACGATTTGCTACATTCGACCTTACGCTAAACACACCTGATAACGGTATTCGCTATGTTAGCTATTGCTTCCAAAAACCAAACAAACCAAATATCACAGGTATTAGTCAAAACAATATTGCTTATGTCCTCAAACAATTTGCCGAATTAGGATTTATTGATGAACTTGAACACGCTCTCATAATAGCAGGCATCGATGAATCTGAGTTGATTTCAAGCGCCCGTCGATTCTGGCCAAGGTCATGGTATCCAGAACACGAAAATGCAGACTACAAACTAACGTTATTGATGGTCACAAAAGATAATATCACGGACAGACCACTCTGCTTTTAGAAAGGAAACCCCGATGAAAATCAAAACATTTGACACTATCGACCAAATTCATCAAATTTGGAATGACTCCACATGGATTCGATACAACACCATTTTAAATGAAATGGGCATGATTGACCTCACTCCCGAACAAGAGGAAGCTCTCTTTCCCGAAGTACCGGATTACTTCACCGTTGATGGTAAAGTTTACAAACCAACCATTGCAGAACATGTAGAATATTACAGCGGAAAAGTTGATGATTGTAGCTATTATCGAATCACTTTAAATGAAACCACTGATTCAGACACCCTCAACAAAGTCAACGAACAACTCCGTAAAGAAGGTCGTGAAGAACTGAAACAAAACACTGAATCATGGCTCGACGAACTCATGAAAACACATCCATGGATTGAAGAGAATAAACTTGTACTTCATATTGGGTGCGAAGACGGACAAATTGACAGTGCGCGTCTCACGATGAACGGTCAAATTCTCGCTACAATCGACAAAGAACGCCCTAATAAATCCGACGTCGAAGATTGGCTTAATCAATTAGCCGCGCACAAAACATTTATTAAATGGATTGTTAATCAAACGCAATGGTCAATTGAAGATGTTAGCTCGCTTCCTAATGACATTGAAAACATTTGGATTAGCAAGCCTATCACATTAAGCGAATCAAACACAGCACAAGTAACTATCAACATAGGCAGAATGAATAAGACATATGTGGTGAAACTGACAAAACCATTAGATGTAGACTACATCAAAGCCATTGTAGAATTCCCCGTTAATGATGAAGATTTCGTTGTATCATTGCGATCATCAACCCAAGTGAAATGTACTAGTGGTTTTACTTTAAGCGAACATATCGCAGTTCCAGACACAACACAACTTGGTTCTATTCTAAAGTCAGGCGTGAAAGAAGCGCGTACAGCATTAAATAAACACAACCAATAAACTTTCAACATTCACTAACTTGAACCTGAGCCACGCTCAGGTTCGTTTTTTATAGTGATAATTTTAGGAGGTAACCCACATGACCGTTAAGCAATTTTTAACAGAAACACAATTTCACAGCGATGACATCATCGCCCTCGTTCATCCACAAAAATCACAAGTCGTCCTAACAGGTAACAATCCATGCCTCACGGACGATGAACTCGCAGAAACGCACATCATTCACGAATATCGCCGTAATGAGTGTGATCGCACTTACTACCGAATCCACATCAATTAGAACCAGAGTCTCGCTCTGGTTCATTTTTAATAATAATCACAATTATTCGAAAGGAGAAATCATCATGAACATGCACGACTTAGCAAATCACATAATTGCCGTGGCAAATGAGAATCATCGAACAATTACGAATATACAACTTCAGAAAGTCTTATATTTCACTTTACGCTATTCGATACCATTGATTGGGCTAGAAAACACCAAAGAAATCTACGACGAACCATTCCTAGTATGGAGATATGGACCAATATTAAAATCACAATATGATAGATTTTACACATATGGCGCAAGTCCAATCATCGAAGATTTACCTCAATCAGAAAAATACAAACGTTTAAATAAGCTAATTATTCGACTTTTAGATATGGACGTTTTTAGATTGATAAACGCAAGCAGAACACACAACTTCTGGAAACAAAATAAAATAGCCGAGGGGCGTAGCACAATCGCCTACCCATTAAACGAAGTGCTTCGTAAAAATTAATAAAATCGAAAGGAATACCTATGCCAAAAATTAAAGTTCTATCTGCCGAAAAAGCCTTTTTAGCAGCTCACTACGGTGGACCATTTGATTTTAACAAGGAGAACTACATCATTATCTCTATTACGGACATCCGTAACGAAGAAGATTGCCCTGTAATTTTCCGTCCAATCAAAAATCTAAAAGCTGTCTTTAGAGTTCCCTTTATCGACCTTGCAGCCGACAAACTCGACCCAAACATACCAATCAAAGAACAAACAGGACTTGATTTGCCCGTCTTTTCTGAAAAAGAAGCTCATGAAATTAAACAGATCGGCGACTTTGCAAAAGAACACGGTTATCACATCCTCGTACATTGTGAAGCAGGTGTTTCTCGTTCACAAGCTGTAGGAGCCTGTCTTGAACTTTATGTCAATAATGACGCCTCAAACCTAGAACGTCGGATCCATTCCGGAAACTACACTTACTTTCAAACGTTCTTCCAACAATTCGATGACGAATGGAAAGTATTGAGCAACTTACAAGAACCAATCTACCAAGAAGCTGACGATGACGAAAACCTCTTCGGTTTCCATTACAAAATGGACGACTATGAAAAGCATCAACTCCGACGAGACGCACTCGGTCCCGAATATCCACGTTCACACATGTTAGGGTTGACTGACCGAATTAACCTTGCACGATTAACGAATTAGAACCAGACCCACGGTCTGGTTCGTTTTCTATTCTGACTAATTCTATAAAAAGGAGAAATCATACGACAAAAACTAAAAACTATTTTTACCACACTACTATGTATCTCTATCCCCGTCGCAGGCGTCATAACCTTAATCCATATCTATCGATCTGACGACATTGTTGAAGTAAAAAGTCAAACTCATGTTGAAAAACCATTAACCGTTACCGAAAACCACATTCAAATAAGCAATTTAAAAGCAAGTTATGAAACATTCGACGAATCAAACATCTACGGTGAACTCATCATGCTTTACCAATTGAATAATGGTGACGAATATCAAGACGAATTCAATCTTGAGCAAATTCATAACAAACAACTACCCAACAACGGGTCCATCTTAACAAAAACCTATTATAAAGGTACTTATATTCTTAAAAGCGGAAAAACAATCACGCTTGAAACAGCCGATAAATTAAAAAAAGGCGACAACATTCACCGTAGAGAAGACCCTGAGTATCGGTGGACTCAAATCACACCTCATACCGAATCAATTAATACAACTGTTCAAGTACCCTATGTAGTATCCAACGGAAAAACGCACATGACTCACTATCGCGATGAGCAGTTCACCATCACACCATAGAAAGAAGAATCACATGACCTATATTTTCACAGCCGAGCAACTTGCAGGTATTATTCAATATAACCTTAAATCAGAAGACCCACTCGTTCTTGAAAACGTTGCGTTCTTAACAGAACTATTCTACCAGGACTGCAAGGATGACATTAAAGAACTCACAGACCAACCGTGGCCAGAACGTCTTGCTGATACACACTTTGAAGCCTACGATTATGGAGCTTACGAGCAAACTATTCGCAAGAACATCGATAACCTACCACATGATTTTAAATTAACTACCATCACTGTCGGACAAATTATGCTAATTCAACAAGTATTAGCGAACATCCTCGAACAATGCAACGAACAAACAGTCTTCGAAATCGTCGACTACGTTGCTAATCACGATGAAGCGCGCGACGCTTACAACAGTGACTCAAAAGAAATTATGATTGACATTAAATAGAAAGGAACTTGATATGCCAACATTAATAGAAGAACTAAAAAAAGTAGAAGAAGACAAACGACAAACAAAGGAACTTGAAAAAGCTATCAAAAAATTCGTCATGCGACAAAATGTCTATGACATACTTCACACGGCCGCATCGAATGGACTTTCTGCTATAATCAACGAGGGTTTCACCAAATTAGAACCTTCCATATACTCTCATAAAGGCACAATTTGTGAAGGGTATATTTTCACCATCAACAATCCAAGCTTCGTAAAATCATTATTAACAGCACACATCGTCATTTTACCAGAGAATAACATTTCCATTGATATTACGGACTACGATACAATTCGAATCACACAAAAACGCGCTCTTCACGAATTAAAAGCCGTAATCGGACTCAACGAAGAAGAATAGAAAGGAAACCACCATGGCAACATTAGCCGAACAACTCAACGCCCTTGCACAACGCGAACAACAAACAGAAAACCTCGCCAACGCTATCAAAGAATTCGTATCACAAGAACGAATTTTCAATATGCTCAGAAAAGCACTATCTAATAAATTTACAGCCGACATTCCATATCAACGTTTCAATAACGAAGGCTTTATTAAACTAAAACCACAAGAAACGTCACAATACTCAGGCTATGATGCTTATTTATTTACTATTGAAGTCGAACCTCACAAAAAAGCACTCGAAGCGCGAATCATTTTTGACGGGAGAAATATCAGTGTTCTCATGCTCGAATATCAAACCCACTTACTCAACCAAAACACCGTTATTGACTTACTAAGACAAGTGATTGGTGTCGAAAATAAAATAAAATAGAAAGGAATTACACCATGTTCACAAAAGAACAACTAGAAACCATCGTTGAAAAACTACCACAAAAAGCTCGTCATATCGAACAATACAAAGATCAACTCATTATGCCGTTTGAGAGAATTTACTTTGAATTTTATAAACAAAATCACAATCGAGAAACCAATAGCCAATACGTCAAAGCACATATTATCTTCTTTGGTTGTTTCGATAACAAAGATGTCAAATGGCTTGAAAAACATAAAATCACTAAATGGTATATCTTCGGTCCAAAATTGACACTATCAACAACCGTCAAATCAGAACAAGAATTAATTTCATTTTTAACTAACGTATTAAATCATTTCAAAAACTAACATAACAATATACCGGTTTACTCGGAAAGGAATCCCCAAAATGCTTACAAAAGAACAACTCGAAAAATTCAACGAACACTTCATGCTAACCGAAGTCACGCACGATGTAACCACTTATGTTTACGAGACCGATGACCTAGAACAACTAAATGAATTGTATACAGAAGAAATTGAAAATGGAATCATGTATCTTGATACCATAATCAAAGACTCGTATACCGAATCATCACAAGGATATACAATCGAATTGAAAAATCCACGTTTATATATTCGAGACATTTACGAACTTTCTAACCTTGTCGAGTTTATCCAAGACCAAATGGGCGAAGAAATTGAACGATACAAAAAGGAAACAACTGATACTAAACAACTAAACAACTTTTTAGAAACTGATTCCGTTGACCTTAACAAAGGACCAATGTTTACAGAACTCGTACAAAACCTCAAAATGACACCACAAGAACAAATTGAACAAATGCTGTGGGACAACGATGAATACCTCGGCGGTGATGCCTATGAGGATATTATCACGTCCGAATATGACAGCATTGTTTCTGTTTTAGACCAAGCTATCGAAGCTTACAAAAAGACCGATATCTACGAAATCACTGATGATAACGAAGAACGAATTATCGGCACCCACAAGGACAAGATGAACGCACTCGCTAACTACCTGCGTCGTGTCGCCAACGATATCGAAGAAAAGGACTAATCACATGTACATCAACGCTTACAAAGAAACGCATGACAACTTGTATTTGACCAAAGGTCACAACGTTTTATCTATGATCTCCTACGAAATTGAACGAATTTTCGAAAAAGAAGATGTGTGCGAAACAGCACAAGACTTTCTACCAAAACTAAAAGAAATCAAACAACTCGCAGATCAATGCGAAGATGTAGCTTCATTTATCTCAAAACTCAAGGAAGACATTCGCATTGAAATTCAAGGTTTCAAATTTATCATTGAACGCACGCCAAGCGACCCCGTTTGGGTCAGTGTCGAATATGACTACATTGGCAATAACCATCTTGGCTATACTACTTACACATCCGTCATTGAACATATCGACGACATTGAATAGAAAGGACAAATATGTTATTTACATTAAAAGACACAACCGTCGAAGCAATACATCCAAAAGAACAAGATGAACAATATGTGGAAGCCACCTGCCCAACCTGTGGTGGCGATTGGGAGCCAGGATTAGTTTCCGTCGAAATCACTTTCGGAAACGGTAATCAATATCTATATGAACGATACGACAATACAGTAGAAACACATAACCTCGCTGACGTTATCGATTACCTTTTCACTCACCTAGATGAGTTCCCACAAATGACGCAACGTCAATTCATTGATCATCTGACTAACGAATTGGACAAACGTTTTAGATATATCGACTAGAAAGGAACTGACTAATGCACCTCGAAATTGTACCCTATCTGTTCCTCGGCTCAGTCATTGCATTCGGCGTCTTCAACATCATTCAATGTAATCGTAAAATCGAAGACGTCAAAAATTACTCGAAACCGAGCAAATTTTTATTTTGGTTTTTAGTTACAACTATGATCTATTCCTTTATAGCAACAATCGCAGGACACCTAAACCAAGTCTTCTTTCCAGACGTCAGCGAAACTCGTGACAGAACGCACGTTGTCTACAACAACCAAATCAACGCTGACGTGGAATATGTCGATAAAGACGGCTATATCTACCAAGGCGGTACAACGCCGACAGACTCTTCGTCAATAGCCAATTGGTCGAGAAAAGACAAAGAACTTACTGTCACGAAGGGCACGGAATCGATTTCGAAAGCGATTGACGAAGCCGAAATCGTCGGCGACAAAAACGGCATCGTCACCAAAATCGAATTCGGCACGCGAAAACACACATACAGACCACTAGGGCTCCCTGTGCTGACAACGGAAAAGAGCTTCGTTAAAGTATATCTGAAACCGAAAAACCCACAAGACAGAAAAGCAATCGAAAATCTCTTAGACGGCAAAAACTGAATAGAAAGGACTAACAAGAATGCACATCACACTAGCCCATAAAGACGGCGCAAACGAACAACTTTTGCGAGATCACGCATACAACACAGCGAGCCTCGCACGCGATTCTGCATACGAAATAGGACAGGGTGACGTGCTCTTTTTGCTTGGTCTCTTTCACGACATCGGTAAAGCCGACCCCCTATTCCAACAAAAACTAATCACTAACCCCGACACGCATGTGGACCACTCGTACGCTGGCGCGCGATACACTTTCACGAACATCATGCAAGTCCATGGTTACGATGTCTTCACAGATACCATCGCATACGTAATTGCAGCCCACCACGGTATGTTTGACGTATACGAACCTGAAGTAATCTACACTAACAAATTATTTGCACGAATGAACTTAAAAGAAGGCTACAATTACGCCACTGTCACGAATTTCGCACACGAACTCGAGCGCGAATTACCTCAATACGGATATCGTGACCTAAAAAACTTGATAGAGAAAGCTTATCTCAATTATCAAGAGGCAATGAAAAAGCTTCACCCAAAAGACGAAACTGAAGAAAAATTCTATCAAGGCGCTTTTGTACGTTTGTATTTAGGCTTTCTTAAGAACGCTGATATTTTGGACACTATCAACGCTTACCGTCAAGAATTACAGCCACGTACACTTGCAGAAAAAACAGTATTGAATCACCATTATCTGTCTGCTATCGAAGCCAAATACAGCCAATTTGCAAATCCAACGACGGCACTCAACCAAACACGAACACTGTTAGCAAACACTATCAAGAATCGTGGCGCGCTTGATACTGCCGGAATTTACCGCTTAGATTTACCGACAGGTGCGGGAAAAACAAATCTCTCTATGCGATATGCCTTTCACCAAATGGTCTATCACAACAAAAGCCGATTTCTCTATACCGCTCCGTTTTTGTCTATCTTAGAGCAAAACGCGGCAGAGATTCGGCGCACTGTTGGCGATAGTGGCTTAACGGAACACCACTCAAACGCTATCATCGACGATAGTGTTCTGGGCAGATACTGTACAGATAGTTGGGACGACCAAATCGTTCTAACAACTATGGTTCAGTTTTTTCAAACCCTTTTTAAAACAAGATCAGGAAATGTTAGACGGTTCGCAAATCTTACCAATAGCGTTATCGTGCTCGATGAAGTTCAATCACTACCGATTAGTGTCACTCATAATTTTAACTTGATCTCAAACTTCATGGCTTATGTCATGAAAACCACCCTCGTGCTCTGTACAGCAACACAGCCCCTGTATAACGATCCGCATATTTCGCATAAGTTGATCTACGGCGGGCACAATTGGGAGCACCCCGATCTCGTAACTATGACCGACCTTGAACGGAAATCGTTTGAGCGCACTTCTATCACGAAATTCAAAAGCGATGACTCAAACGCAAACTTAACAGACATCGCAAACGCAATCGTAAGCAAAGTCGGATCCGTTCTCGCTATCGTGAACACAAAGAAAACGGTTGCAAATCTCTATGACTTGATTTCGCAAAAAACAAGTCGCAAACTGTTTTACTTATCAACGAACATGTGTGCGCAACATCGGCTAGATCTCTTAAAAGAGATTAAAGAGTGTCTCGCACAAAATGAGCCGATAATTTGCATTAGTACACAACTCATTGAAGCGGGCGTTGACGTTGACTTCGAATACGTATTTCGATCATACGCCGGACTCGATTCACTCGTGCAGGCAAACGGTCGCTGTAATCGTGAAGGACTTCGCACACGTGGTCACATGACGATTTTCAATTTAGGATCCGCTGACGAAAATATTACGCATCTCGCAGACATTAAATCGAAAAAGCAAGCCGCGACCAAGGTTCTTGCACAGCAACCGCAAGTCGTTGACTTAACAAGCCTCAATAACGACTTCTATCAATATTACTTCGCAAACAATGCACACAACATGAACTTCGCGCTGAGAAACCCAGGCGAATCCGTTCTCGATTATCTCAGCAAAAACGACTATCACGCTGTCGAACGCGGGGCTCTCACACAAGCCTTTAAAACAGCAGGCAGAGAGATGAACTTAATCGATGACAATACAGTAACCGTCTTCGTAACCTATAAGAATGACGGTTTACTAGATCAATTACGACAACTCTCACAAATTGTCGAAAAAACACCCTCCGAAATGTTTCACATGAAACATCTCTTAAAAGAACTACAACGATACACGATAAATGTGTTCCCTGACGATAAACTCCTAGATAACTGTCAAGTTTACGGCGAAATTTATATTCTTCCAAAAAATCATTATGATTTTCTCACCAAAAACATCTCAAATTGTGGTATACTATAAGAGACCGAACGTTGCGAAACTCCGGTCATTGTTTGTGTGACCCCACGCGCATAAACAGTTATCACTCGCACGGACAACCCGTATCCGGCGATAAGGAAAGGAGTGTTGGCTATATGCTAACAAATATCGAAGTCGTCAAGAAAGACGGTCGTGTAGAACCGTTTCGAATGACAAAACTATTGACAGCTTTGCAAGCTGCCGCATCAGACATCCACTACACACTCACGGATGATGAACTCAAACAAATTGAGACTGAAGTGTACAAACACATTGAAGCTCAATCCGTTCTTCTTCCTCAAGACTTGCACTTTACCGCTATTGAAGCGGCTCGCAAAGTCAATGTTGATGTAGCAAAAGCTTACGAAGACTATCATAAGCAAAAACAATCATTGAAGGTTTCCGACCTCAATCGATTAAAAGTTGTATCAAAGACAGGAATTGTGTCCGACTTCAACGCCAAATACATCGAAGATGCCTGTCAAAAGGCTGCAAAATCAATCGGTAAAGAATTGACCGATGAACAATTGCACGATGTTTTGTCTGAAGTAGCTCACTGGCTTGATACATCTAAATACCATGACACTGTTGCAACGAGTGATCTCCACCGTTTCGTCATGGGAGGCTTAAAAAAAGTTGATTTACCAACCTATACTGCCTATAAACGTTACTGGCAAGCTCAACGTGACCGAGCGACCGCATTTCATGAATTGCAAAATGAGGCGGAAGGCTTACGCTTCGGTTCATACAACGAGAACGCCAACAAAGATTCGCAAGTGATTTCAACTAAATCAGCGCTCATCAACGAAATGACCATGAAGAAACTCATGCGCCATGTCTTGAACCCTGAATGGTTGAAGGCTCACGAAGAAGGTTACATTTATATCCATGAACAGATTGTGGCCTAGTTCGGTAACGAACTATGGAAAACCGCGTTAACCCGTGCCGAAAGGCTGAAGGGGTGTCGTTCCTACAACACAGTAATTATAGGAAATGATAATGAAAGGAACGGCTAACAGGGAACGAAAGAATCCTGTGCGACTTATGCTATAGCATAAACGTTAATCGACTATCGAAAGGATATCTATGAATAACTGGTTCATAGAGAATAACTGAGTAGAGTAGCCCCTGGTGAAAGAAACAGGTTCGTCATCGTCTGAAATTAGGACGATTATAAAATCGTGTAATAGCCAAAATGCGGCATCCTACGTAACGACTAGGATGATGATATAGTCAGCTCACACCCAAGCGGATTTGGGTGACCTCTATAAGGACACATTTAACTGTGATCTCTTCGACTTAGAACACTTGATGAAGGATAAAGAACACGAAGACGGGTTCTATGCCTTCCGAATCAACAATAAAACGACACATGAACCAAAACACGTGTCATCAGCCTTTGATATTTTATCAAGTGTAACAATTGCCGCATCCGGGAACCAATTTGGGGGTTTTACTGTCAACCATATTGACAGCACCTTGGCACCGTATGCTGAAAAATCATATCAGCATTATTTAAACGATGCTAAAGAATACGGTATTCAAGACGCCGAACGCTACGCAACTGATAAAACACTCAAAGAAATCAAACAAGGGGTAAACTAGCAATTTACACAAATGTAGAACGTGCATTCAAATATGCTTAATTTTCTACATTAAGTAACAATGACAAATAGAAAGCCCTACATATCTCGTGAGAGGTATGTATCATTACAAAAGTTAAACCGAGGAAACACCTTAAAGCCTGTTTGCCACAACGTAAGATGAAAATCTAAGCGTGACGGTAGCGAAAGCAGAAAGAAGAAACAGGATATTGATACAACTTAATAGTTAACACAAAAACAAACGGTTGTAAAGCTGAAATAAAAAACTAATGAATAAAATAGTAACCGCTAAAAAAACATTAGTGCTAAGTCAATGATAAAAAGGGTAAGTTTCGGTAGGAATGTCCTAAGTCTCAAACCAAATGAGATACGGATAACCTCTAACGACTATCTCCTGACGGGAGAGTAAAACCGCAAGCTAATGGCGGAAGAAAAATATTTGGTCTGAACTCTCATTAAAGTTGTGTTAGAGTGGTTCAGATTGACATATAGTCTGCGCACGTCCTGTAATAGGAGTGTCTAGGAATTAACCTAGCTATTAAGAGTTGCGCCTTAATGGAAACTGTCAAAAGTATGAAATGAACATTGAAAATTGAATAACACGATAAAAAGTTGCATTATATTAAACAATATGCTATAATAGCTTTATCAAATAAGAAAAGGATAAACTATTATGACAGGAAGACCTAAATCTAAAAAAGGTGTGAAAGTACACACAGCCTTTAAAATCTATCCAAACGATAAAGTTAGAGCACAAGCTATGGCTGATAAATTGGAAATGAGTTTGTCCGCTTATATTAACAAAGCGGTTTTAGAAAAGGTAGCTCGAGATGAGAAGTCAGAAGATTAGGCTGAAGCTTACCAAGGAACAAGAGCGTCTTGCCTGGTGGTATAGTAAGGTTTCACGAAACTTCTGGAATCTCTTAGTCGATATTGATAAACGTAACAACAAAGGTGAATTTGATGATATTTTGAGTAAAAATGGAAATCGAACGTATTACTCAAAATTTTATAATCGCAATATTTATCATCTCAGTCAATCAGACTACACCAACCTTGCTAAACTTGTTATTGCTAAAAACTATGAGACAGACCAAGAAAAATGGTCATGGTATTATCAACCCAACCAAGCCTTTATCTATAATTCCCTTTCAAGAGAACTCGTGAAAATTAAAAAGCAGAATAAAGGACGATTAAATTTTCGGAGTGTTAATAAAACTCAACCAAATTTTAATGTGACTTGTTGTATATCATCTAACAAGAAACGCCCAAGTCGCATTTATCTGAAAGAAAATGGAAAACTTCAAATACCAACAATCGGAGATGTACGTTTTGGCTCTGTTCGAACCGACTTCGATTTGTCTTGTAAAAAACAAGTTGCTAAAGTTTCTTTTGATGGAAAATATTGGTATTTGTCTTATACTGAAGATGTTGAAACGCAAGTGGTTGATTTGCCAGATTATACAGATGGCGTTGGAATTGATTTAGGAATTAAGACACTCGCAACCGTTTCTGACGGAACTACCATACCAAACATTAAGACCTTTAGACGCGTTCGAGTCTTAAATAAACGATTAAAGCGACTTCAACGTAAAGTCTCTCGCAAATACCGTATTAATAAATGCAACAAACACAATAAAACAAAAAATATCATCAAACTTGAAAAACAAATTAAATTAATCCATCGTTCGATACGAAATATTCGAATCAATCATATTCGTAAATTTGTTTCAGAATTGGTTAAAAAACAACCGCAATATATCGCTATTGAGGATTTGAATGTAAAAGGTATGATAAAAAATAAATATCTTGCAAAAGATATTACAAATTGTTCCTTCTACACGATTAGAGAACAGCTTATTAGAAAGGCTAAAGAACGACACATAGCCGTTAGGTTAGTAAATCGCTTTTATCCCTCTAGTAAGACATGTTCAAATTGTAATCATTACAAAAAGGATTTAAAACTCAATCAACGAGTTTATCATTGTCCAAATTGTCATGAAAAAATAGATCGAGATTTCAACGCCTCATTGAATATTGCAAAAACAGACCAGTATGTATTAGTTTAATTAATTTTGTTTTATTGCCTTTGAAAACTAAAGGAATATAGTTTTAGTGGTAGGTCAGCCGTAAAGCCGAACCACTTTAATATAAACGCCCTGAAAAGTATGAGTATGTCAAACAAAAAGTAGCCTTGGCAAAATTTGGCTCAAGATGGGAATGTTAATCGTGTTATTCAATTTCTAATTTTTCACACTTTTGACTAACGGTTCAAAGTTACACCTATGAACTCGCTCAAACGCAGAACGCGTTGGGCCAAACGCCTTAAGTAAGGGGCCAACGAAAGTGAACCTATCAAGGGTGTCTTCGAAAGAAGGCTAACGGGCAAAGCAAAAATAAGATAAAAATGTAACCTCGAACGAGGACGAATATGCTGATAAGAGAGCCTACAACCAGAAATGGTCAGAGGTAATCCCGTGCGAAGCTCTAATAAGAGAACGTGTAACGACTATTCCCGTAGTGGGTGGTGAGAGTCCACAATAGAAGTACGGCTGCTATTGATACGCAGTGGGTGAGAACCCCTTAAATGGAAGCGCTCAGGTCATCGTACCTAAGATATAGTCTATGCCTTTATGAAAATAAAGGGCCAACATGTTTACTACTATTAGCTTTGGTATGGATACAAGTAAATGGGGTCGTGAAATCACACGTGCCATCCTAGAAGACCGCATGTCACCAGACAATCGTGACGTCTTCCCTAAACTTGTCTTCATGTATCGAAGTGAAATCAACGGTGACCCAACATCACCAAACTACGACTTATTCAAACTAAGTCTTGAATGTTCATCTAAGAAACTCTACCCTAAAGTAATTGGGGCTTAAGAGGGTGACCTCTTTCGAATAACTATGTGAACGGTTAACAACCGGTGTCTAATTACCGACAAGGAATTGTAGGAAATGACAACTAATAATTAGGCTAACAGGGAAACTACACTGTACAATCCTGTGGGAAGCCACGTAAAGGAAAATCTATATGAATAACTTTTATGTTTACATTTGGTATAAATTCAAAAATAATCGATGGATTGCTTTTTACATTGGAAAAGGTTTAGATAACCGATACCAACAAACTGAGAAATCAAGAAACATCTATTTCAAACGAACCATTGCAAAATATAAATGCAAAGTAAAGCTATACAAAACTAATTTATCAGAAAACGATGCTTTTATACTCGAGAAACAATTAATCGACGCATATACTAAAAAAGGCGTTCAATTAACAAATCTCACAAATGGCGGAGAAGGTAGCTCCGGTTGGTTTAAAAAGAAAACTAAAGAAGAACAAGAAGCGCATCGCGAAGTTTCAAAAAGTTTTCTAGGCAAAAAACATACAAATGAAACACGAAAACAAATGTCAGAATCAGCCAAAGAACGACACCGTCGTCATCCTATGACCGATGAAACACGCAAAAAAATCAGTGAAACACGGATCAAAAAATTCAAATCGGGTGAAATCATAGATGAACGAAAAATGCCGATCAACGTGTATAAAAACGACGAATTAGTCGAACAATATGAGTCTGTCACTGAATGTCTATTATACTTTAGAACCAGAACTGACGAACTTAAATATAGCCATACACGCATCATCTATGAATCACTACAAACAAACAAAACAATTGGCGAACTACAGCCCAATACACGCAAACATCAATTGAAACCATATAGATTCCAATATGCGGAACCTCAATCGACTATCGAAAGCGAATAGCAAGTAGAGTACAATATAGCTTGCGGGTTATATTGGAAGCGCATAGCTCTCAAACATGAGATGATGATATAGTCAGTAATAACCATTATGGATTATTTGAGTTTCGACGCACAAGATGTCGAAGGTGAACATTATCGCCGTGACGTTTACGAACGTAGCGGACAAACCATTGCTCCAATGGGTAGATGTAAATCGACAGCCCATGTAAAATCTTTTGAACTCAGCATGATTCACTGAGAGTTAGAGAAATTTAGCTAACGGTTAGGTCTTTAAACAAACAACTCTGGAAGCGTTGTTGATGAGACGTTTAAAGATGAGACCGTGGGAAGCTATCATCTATGATAGAACCTGTATCGACTAGCCGTGATGAATGTAGCGGCGGAGACAATCTCCTTAATGTAGGTGTGACTTGAATCCACACCGAAGCGGAAGACAAGTTAAACAACTTGATGATATAGTCAGTGCCACTGGTGACAGTGGAATCACACGTGTCGCGCGCACCTCTCACCATTTATCGACCCTGAAACCGGTAAAGACGTTACCGACGGTCGATTCAATATCGGTGCCGTGTCCATCAACCCTGTCAAGTTTGCTCTTGAAGCGCGTGACGCTGAAGGCAACTTCGACAAAGCAAAATTCGACGCCCTTGTTGAAAAATACAGCAACATGGTCTTCGATATTCAAAATTGGCGATACGAACGCGTCGGAAACCTTTATGGATCTTCCAACCCACTCTTCTGGTGTGAAGGTGGTGCATGGCAACGTATTCGCCCAGACCAACAAGTCAAAGACTCACGCCTCTTAGACGGTGCAACAGCGTCTATCGGTTACACAGGTCTATACGAAATGGTCAATGCTATGGTCGGACCTGATTGGGAAAACCTTTCAGATGATGACCGCAAACAAATGCAAGCTGACTTCCTCGAACATGTGAATCGTATTCGCATCGAGCGTAGTCAAACGGATAATCATCCGTATGCCTTAACAATACAGGGCTTTCACTAGGGAAACCTAGCGTCAAAAGAACTTAAATTGCTGGAAACTCCTAAAGCTCAATCAACCTACATGGTTAAAGAAATTTAGAAACAATGATTGAGATGAGGTACGCTGAAACAAAAGCTCAAACGAGTGCTAACCCTTGCAAACAATGGACGATCAGCAGCGAAACCATAATAACGGGACGTTCAACGACTGTAATAGTTCCACCTTTAACATGGTGATTGGACAGTCTAATCCTTATAGAAATATAAGGTATCGAAAATGTGTATTCAACGCCTAAAAAATCTCCGTGGGCGCTTAGCTGGTAACAGCTATGACAAAACCGACTTAACCTAGAAAGGGTGTCGATATGACTTTTGGAACCGTAGGAAATGACGGCTAACATATCGGCTAACCGGGGAACTCGTATAGACAATCCGGTGCTAAGACTTATGATTAAACTACCAAAAACTGCAAAACCAATTCCTGATACTATTGACTATTGGGCTGATACTAATGGCGATATTTATTGTATATCCCAAGCAAATCACCTAAAAGGACAACTAATCAAAAAGAAACCATATATCAATAAAAATAATGGTTACGCATACCTTGGATTACGATTCACATCTGGTTATAAAACAGTCAGACTACATCGCTACGTTGCGTTAACATTTATTGATAATCCAAATGGTTATCCGATTGTTGGTCATAAAGACAACAATAAAACCAACAACTCAATTCAAAATCTTTATTGGACAACAATATCCGAAAATACACAAAAAGCTTTCGACGATGGACTAAGTAAAAACGATAAAGGATTTGCTGATTCACAAAGTAAACCTGTAAATCAATATTCATCAGACACACATGAACTACTAAATACATTTGGTAGCATCATAGAAGCATCCAAAGCGACAGGTATCTCTAAAAGCACAATTGCGCGACAAGCAAAAAATAAAAAACCTGTACGAAAACCAACATATTTTCGATATATTGATGATGACGAAAAAGCCATCATCGATCAAAACCACAGACGATCATAAGTAAAGTCCAACGACTATCTATAACTAGAGTAGGGTTCGTGAAGCCCGAAACGGTCGGCTCCTTCAACAGAAGGATGATGATATAGTCTAACCCCCTCATAAATATCGGGAAACCGAGGGTATGCGAGAACTGGCGGAGTCTCTCGTATTCACATGGGAAAAACTCCTCACCAAACAATTTGGTGTGATCCCAGGTGTCACAGACCGTGATTACCTAACAAACAGTTTCCACCAACCTGTATGGATTCACTCAAGTGCGATTGACAAAATCGACTACGAAAAAGAATTCCATAGCATCGCTAAAGGTGGGCACATTTCATACGCCGAATTTAACTACGGTGTATCACCAGCTTCTCTTGAAGCTATCGTCAACTATGCAATGCGCCAAGGTATGTACTTTGGTGTCAATGTCATCAGCTCTGTCTGCGAAAAATGTGGCGAACATGGGGACTTCCTCATGACCTGCGACAATTGCGGAAGCGAAGACATCTTAGTTGTAGAACGCGTAGACCACATGCGCTTTCATTAGGGAAACCTAGTGTCAAAAGAACTTAAATTGCTGGAAACCCCTAAAGCTCAATCAACCTATAGGGTCAGAGAAATCTAGAAACAATGATTGAGATGAGGTATGCTGAAACAAAAGCTCGAACGAGTGCTAACCCTCACAAACAATGGACAATCAGCAGCGAAACCGTAATCACGGGACGTTCAACGACTGTAATAGTTCCACCTTTAACCTGGTGATGGTACAGTCTCATCTTCATGGAAACATGAAGCCACATGATGTGGGTATCTCACATATTCAAAACGTTCTGGCGTACAAGCTGTCAATGATGGCAAGTGGTCAGAAATCAAAGAACGTGTTCGTCATGGTGTCGAACGCGGACAGCTAGGTCAAGCCTCCTACGCTGAATCTCATCCAGAATAATCTGGAACGTATGCGCATTGAAAGCCAGCCCGTGCAAGTCGGGCCATACGCTTACTTAAAACTACTCTAGAAAGGAACACAAATGGCATACATCCATCAAATCAGTAAGTTCGACATCGACAATGATTTCGGACAAGGACCCGTCGTATCAGTATTCTTCAACTTTTGCTCCTTTCACTGCAAAGGTTGTTGGAACGAAACGACATGGGCTCGTAAAGAAGAACTTTATTGGGACAACAAAAAAGCATCGACAACTATCATCGACGCATTAAATCAACTAATTAAACGCGGTATGAAACCAAATCTAAGCTTACTCGGCGGAGATCCTATCGTACCAGAAAACATCGACGATACACTAGACATTATTAAACAAGTCAAAACAGCTATTCCGGACACAACAATTAGTGTTTGGACAGGCTTCGATATCGAAGATTGGTGGAGAAAAGACGGATTCGAAAAACAAATTCAGATCCTCACAGAAATCAACTATATCGTTGACGGTCGCTTCATCTATCGACTAAAAACTAAAAACCAAATGTTCGGTAGCATCAACCAACGCGTACTTGACACGAAAAAACTAATCGAAGAACTTAAAACCAACAACCTTAAACAAGCTATTTATAACGCACTCGCATATCCTGACGTCGAACTCATCGTTCTCGACGCACCCGGATACAAAACAACACCACGTCAACTCATGCAAGACTACTTACGCGAAGATAATCGCAGTCGTCTCTATCAACTATCCGTCTTACATAACGTAAGCGATTTCAAGAAAGGAAACAACTAATGCAAGCACAAATTCAAAAAGATAATGCCGGATTCAACATCACAAACTTCTTAAAATGGATCATGGAAAACCCTGACAAAAAAAGCAACTATTTACAATGCAAATTAAAAGATATCGTCATTGAAGTCAACGAAGAAGACATCTTAACTCTAATCGGAAACAATGGCAATGAGATCTTCCTCGACTACTTCGACTTCGAAGAAATTTCAGACTTTATTTCACTAGACGAAGTCATCGAAAATAACATTTTAGAAGAACCACTCTTCGTTGTTATTGCAGACTTCTCTGAAGACATGTACGGGACAGATACTCGCATCACAGGCATTACTGATGATTACGCACTAGCCCAATCAATTGCTAAAAACACAAACGGTACCATCAAAGTTGCTCAAAAGAATAAGCCAATTGACGTTTCAGCAGGATGGTACCTCGAATAGAAAGGAAACTCATAAATGTACGACAAATTAAAACAACTAATCGAAAACCACAACGAGCAATATCAAAAACTCAACGACATCGTCCACTCAATCGAAAAAGACCCAAATAAAGACAAAACAGAACTCGAATTATGGCAAGAAACAAGATGGCAGTTTATCCACAACTATGCGAGTTTCTTAAACGATTTCTTATGGGAACACATGCAAGAACTCACACCCGAGGATCTGTCTGCGCTCGATTTCGTTCCCTATGTAGTCTGGAATAAGATGTACGAAAAATCTCACATCGTAGTCGAGACCATTCAAAAGATCCACGACGGGCGTTGACACGTTTAAGAAAATCTGATAAAATAAAAACCAACGGTGATACCATACCGTAACCAAGTTGGCAAAACACAAAAGCCGTTTCACTACGGCTTTTTTCTGTATATAGAAAGGCGGTTGTTATGACACGTTATAGAAAACTAAAAGAAACTCTTCCAACTTACAGCGAGGCCGACGACTATTTACAGATCATCGGGCCAGAGCCCGATCATGATGACTCTCGCGATATCGTCTACGAACTCATCTCAATAGATCATCCGCTCTATCATCGTTACGCGAGCAACAATTGGCGAAAAACGCACAACTTACCTCTTAAGCGAGGTACACTTAATAGAAAACAACTCTATTTGTTGCCGCGTCTACTCACTGTTGAGGAAACCCTCAATATGCGAGAAACACAAGAACATATCGAGAAAATACTACGCGAAAGGAAAGCTCATGACAACTGATAAAAAAATTGCCGCCTTCTTCGACATTGACGGCACTCTCTTTCGAAACTCACTCATGGTTTCACATTTCAACAAACTCATTCAATACGAAATCTTATCGAGCGACTTAAAAGAACAAATTCAACCGTTCTACAGCGCATGGCACAATAGAGAACTCGATTACGACGACTATCTACAGCAACTGGCCCGTGTCTATACAGATCACTTGCGCGACAAACCGATGGCTGATATCGACTTTGCTGCGAAACAAACTGTCGAGTTGGAATATAAACACCTCTACCGTTTCACAAAAGAACAACTCGACTGGCACAAATCGCAAGGACACTTGATTGTATTTATCTCCGGATCCCCGCAATTTTTGGTATCGCGTATGGCCAAGAAACTCGGTAGCGACTTATGGTTCGCGACAGAATACGTGTCCGAAAGTGGCAAGTTCAACGGTCAAGTAATTCCTATGTGGGATTCTAGCTCAAAACTATCCGTGATCAAAAAACTAGCCAATGAATACCATATTGACTTGACAGAATCTTATGCCTATGGTGATACGAATGGTGACGTCGCGATGCTCGCAAACGTTGGTCACGGCGTTGCATTTAATCCGAATAAGAAATTAGTGACTTCGCTAAAGAATCACAATGTCGAAATCGTCGTCGAACGTAAAGACATTATCTACCGCGGAATCTCTACGAAAAATGCTACATAAAAAAAGTTTCACGTGAAACAAAACTCAGAAAGGAAAATCTATGTCAAAACGCTATATTTTTGCTGTATCGTGCATCTTATCAGTGCTCATCACACTATCTCTTTACAGTGTGATTCTCACGATGTGTGGCATCGTACTCTCACTAAATATTATCGGTATCGGATTTGTTTTAGCGATGCTCGCAACAGTATCCATCGGCACGCACATCTTTGTCAAGATGTTCGCAAAAGAATAACTTAAAAAAAAACTATTGCAAAATGTAAAACAATGTGCTACAATATAACTACTCGTTCGAAACGCACGTCTGCGTTTCGTTTTCGAATTCGATGATTTAATCATCAGCCATGAACGTTGGTCATGGCGCCTCATAAGCCTTTAGTGAAGTGGTATCACGGCAGTCTCCAAAACTGCAAGCCTCAGTTCGATTCTGAGAGGGTTTGTCACCGCCATAGTAACGACATGTGCGGATCGAGCGAACGTGAAGTAGGACAAGTGTCTGAAACGTTCGCGGTCTTATAGCAGGGTAGAGCAGTTGGCAGCTCGCTAGGCTCATAACCTAGAGGCCACGGGTTCGAACCCCATTCCTGCAATCGCCGGCATAGTAACGATATGCACGGTTCCTGGGAGTACGAAGTAAGGCAAGTGCCTGAAGTGCTCACTGCTTTCTGAGGGGCTTTGTCCCCGATTGGCTTGCAATGGTCAAGGTGCGAATACTAGCGGCCGTTGACGGCAGACGTTATATCACGGCAGTCTGCGAATAGCACCTAAATTTTGGAAGGGGTTCATCCCCTAAATGTAAGTGACTCCCACATAGAGTCACGATACTGACAAACACATGTAACCACGAGCATCTCTCGCGTTTGTGGTTACAATTGGTCTAGTAGCGCAGTTGGTTAGCGCACCTGCCTGTCACGCAGGGGGTCACGGGTTCGAGTCCCGCCTAGACCGTATGAGTAAAACACTCATATATATATATATATCTTGCATCGTTCGTCTAGTGGTTAGGACACAGGCTTTTCACGCCTGCAACACGGGTTCGACTCCCGTACGATGTATCGACAATGCGTGTATCTCTGCACGAGGAAGCCATGAGCACTACTCGATAGAGGGTGTCACGCGTTGTTTTGACCAATATCCCGATGACGTCGTAAAACTCAGGCGGTAAAAACAGAATAACGCGGATGAATGAAGCGATTAACCAGCTAATTAAATTCTGTTACCCCAAAATATCGTCATTTGAAGAATGACTTTAAAGAACTTCCGTTATCGTGTTTGTGCGCAGAATACGGTAGAGGCTCGACTCACCTCGGATAAACGAGTCCTTCTGATCGGGAAGTAGCTCAGCTTGGTAGAGCACCTGGTTTGGGACCAGGTGGTCGCAGGTTCAAATCCTGTCTTCCCGATTTGTGTACGATGTACACAAAGCAACACACGATAAAAAAACCAATCAAATCGACCACCTGTAAAACGGTGAGGAAAAGAAAGCAAAAGCGATGGTCTTAGTAGCGCTTAGTGAACAGACTTGTGCCCAAACCGGCAAGACTTGCGTGTCGGGGTTGTAGGAATTGTCCTGAGTACGGTACAATGGCATAGCCAACGACTATTTCGTTACGGTCAAATATGACTGATTGTGTCGGAATCTGGGAGGCCCAGCTCCCAAGGCTAAATACTGATTTTGATTGATTATTTGGAGGATTACCCAAGCCCGGCTGAAGGGAACGGTCTTGAAAACCGTCAGGCGTGTAAAAGCGTGCGTGGGTTCAAATCCCACATCCTCCTTGGGGCACATGCCCAATATCAATGGGTCCGCACCCGAATGGGCAATCATGGATTGATGCGGACTTATTTATGTAACTAGAGCCACGACGGCGTGCGATGCTTGTGAGAGGATCGCTAAAGTCCTTAGAGCGTTTGCTCTTCGTATTCATCGGGAAACCTGTAGGTGACTGTGCCCACAGGTGGCATCCGGCGAACTTCAAAAGAGTTCGTTTGTAGTGGTCTGAAAAGGACTGCGATAGGATGTGCTTTCCTCTATGACCTATAATGGTAATGCATGTAGTCCCGTCGGGGATTAGCCTTGCGTCGAGCCAATTTGCCAGTGCAAAACTTGGGGCGAATGTGTTTGATGAGAAATCTGATGGACATATCACGCGAGGAATCGTAATCTTTTTGTCTTGAAGCCTGGTGACAGGTCTATAAGACGGGACATAACAGTCGGTCTGCGGTATGACAATCTTTTGACATACAACAGTCAACATGGTAGTGAGGTACCGATCCTCACCTAGCAACAATGTTTCGACACGGCCAAGTCGGAATAGCTAGTCGCTTATCAAACAGTGAGTTGGTTGCATTACGGGTGGTGTCCCGTCTTGTGGCGGAATAGGTTTGTCGACCTAACGCACGTTATCACGACACTCAAAAGGTGCCTCGAGCCTTGATGAAGGCGAGTTGATAGTGGTATGCGCCAACGTAATTGTTAGAGTTCTTCTGGGAATCTAAGCCGGGAACGATGTGGGAATGTGAGCCTACATCCAAGCCCAAATGCTGAAAGTGGTTGATGTGCCGAAAGGTACTATAAGATTGCGCCAGAAGAAGCCATGTTAAATCCACAAGGGTATATAAAAATTGGGATAGGATTATCCTGCTTTACGATACCGAGACACTGTGGGCCGTTGGTGGTACTGACCCATCACAATAGTGGCAGAATAACCATTGTCATAGAGGGGATGTCGGTAAAAACTAAACCCGACCCCAATTCAGACTCGTTAGCTCAGTTGGTAGAGCATCGGACTTTTAATCCGAGGGTCGCTGGTTCAAGCCCAGCACGAGTCATGCCAAAAAGATTGCATGAATTAACATTCATAGCGCTTTTAGGCTTGACAATTTGAATAAGATTGTCAAGTCATTTAGTGCGAACATAATGTGCGACCGTTATGCGAGTGCTCGAGACCCCTGTATTTTAGGCACCTTGGTGAGGGTCGGAGTCACCAACGCTCCTCGGCGATAAGAGGTGACGACAACCGTCATTAAATAGTGTTGAGATTTACCGCGTCCAAGCAGAAAACGTGCTAAGAGGTTTATGGTTAGTTTGCAATTCCTCTTTCGGTAGATCAATAAAAACCTAGTCGCTAAACGATGGAGACAGTGGAGATTCACTTATATCGAAGCTGTTGTGGAAATTGTTTAAAAACTTGTGTGGTGGAACACAGCATACACATCGGGGCAGTGCTTTAGCTAGAATCTAGTGAGTTGCCATGCTCGCCAAACCCCGTAAAGAACTGAATGAACAGTCGCCTCAAAAAAAATGGCAGGCTTGCGGGTGCAAATCCCGCCACAAGTTTATAAACGGACCTATGGTCATCCAGTCTAATCAGCTGTGGTGGACAAGACTCAGTTTACATCTTTCGGCGCATCGGGCTTGGTTGAGTTGATTACTCATAAAGGGTTTAGAATGTTGTTGTCGTTAGATAATTTAGGCGCGATAGCTCAGTTGGTAGAGCAGCAGGTTGAAGCCCTGTGTGTCGGTGGTTCGATTCCACCTTGCGCCATGACCCTTTGGTATATCAACCGTACGGGGACACTAAGCGACACGAACATACGATACGAGCTGGACAATGACCAGGACACCATGAAGTTTGTGTCAAACATTTACAACTCTATAGCGACATGGGGGTCATGGCAGGGTGACTATTCCTATCCCTCAAGCGAGGAGGTACAAGTCAGCGCGAGAAGATAGCTGACCGTCTTAATGACGTCGCCTGTTTAAATCAGGCAACCCCTAACTGCGGAAGCGGAGTTGTATTGTTGGGATATAGCCAAGCGGTAAGGCTGGGGACTTTGACTCCCCGATGCGCTGGTTCGAATCCAGCTATCCCAATCGTCTACGTGCGTGGATTGAAATACAGAACGAGCACTTGATGAGATTAATGACTTGGAAACCAGTATCAATATCATGGTATCTACATCGTTCAAACTCAAAGATTTAGAAACTCAATAAACACCCATTCCGGGTAAAAAAATTAGGAGAATACTATGGAAGAAACATACGAACTACCACTAGATGACCTCCTCCATGAATTGGAAAAACGAGGCATCGACACTTCTAAACTAAACCTTATCGAAGAAGAATAACTATTGCCGGGGAAAAATCATGCAAGAAATAGTCCTAGATGAATCAATCCTAGACATCGACAAATGGCTACCACAAGAAGCTATTGACCAAACGGTCGAAATCATTCTCCACCTAGAAAAACTATCGAGGGATAAACATGACACTAGTGCAACGTATGGACGAATTCATTCAAAAACTAGAATCAAATGATGAAGCATTTATCGAACAGTTAAATGTTGAATTTGAAAAATATTGTGAAAACAAACTGTCAAGGAAAAGACAATAACACCCAAGTGCACTTGGCAACGACACGCCATCTCCGCTGTTGAGAAGAACTGTCGTTGCGATGTAGTCTGGATGCGGATGCGTCTGGGGTAAGTGGCGAGAGACCGCGCGGCTCCCGTCAGCTACATCACTAGCCTGTTTAGCTCAGTTGGTAGAGCATCTGATTTGTAATCAGAGGGTCAGCGGTTCAAATCCGTTAATAGGCATTGGGTGACAAATATTTCTCCTGTATTATTCAATATTTAATCCCACATTATGCATAATGAAGCATCTCGAGACGTACCAAGAGCGTCGTCTTCGATTTGCTTGTCATTATGGTGACGTAAGGCAACTTGGTGCGCCACTCGTTTGTGGAACGAGCGTTAGCCGGTTCGACCCCGGCACGTCACATTGAACGACTTCGTTTTCATATAGGCTATCGGGGAAAAACAAGCATTACCTTCAGGACAATCTACGGACCCTGCTGGGCTCCGCTATCAACGGCGATAGCGTCTTGCTTGTCCGATATGCTGATATTAGAAGGACGAGGCTTCTAGTCACAGTCCGGCTGAAAAGCTATCGAATCATACCAGTCGCGAATGGAACGATTACGCTTGAGGCTAAATGGGGGTTCAATTCCCTCTATGATACCAAGTCATTCAAATAAGCCGATTTAGCTCAGTTGGTAGAGCAACGCACTCGTAACGCGTAGGTCACAGGTTCAAACCCGGCAATCGGCATTGATATAATATCGGGTACGTCGTGAGACGAATTATATCAAGAAAAGAGTTATAATTTTTAAAAATGCGTCCATTTTGTTCACCCCGGAACAATTGGCCAAGAGAATTTACAAATCATCTGGTAAAAAAAACGTCAAGGAAAAGACGTTAAAACCACAACACTCTTAATACGGATATGGACGCATCGCAAGATGAACCATATCGAAAGTTTTCAAAAGTAAAATTTCATCTTTTCGCTATATCGCCTCTGGATTGGGGAATCCAAACGATATCAACAGAACGTAAACCACAGGGAACACCCAAACCCGCAGGTTGGAACCAGGTCAATGGCATGACCCGTTGTAGGGACGTCTGCTACAACATAAACATCTATCGTGGCAACTATTTGGGAGGTTGCGATCGTACATTGTGGCAGTACAATTGTTACGATTAGTTCGGCTATTGCTACGGTGATATAAGACCGAGCTATCTGGGTTCGATCCCCTTGGTATAGATGTTTTAACTTAGCGCTAATAGGGAAATTGGCACACTCACCCCTGAATTTGGAGGGGGAGCTCGTATGAGTTGTTGGTTCGAATCCAGCTTAGCGCATAACATTAATCCACCATAGCTCAGTTGGAAGAGCGCGTGACTGTTAATCACGATGTCACAGGTTCGAGCCCTGTTGGTGGAGTAATCGCTTTATTGCAAAACCAAGTAATAAATCGAGGCTTGACAGTAAGCCTGAAAAAGAAACGGACGAGATAGCTACTCTAAAGTTTCCGAATTATTGAGACGTGAATTAACACATATCGGCGCCAACCGCATTAAGCAAGAGATGTCCGGGACGTTGGCTATCAATAATTTCTGTTAGGTAACATGAAAGGTGCACTAGTTCTTGCTACATGTTCCCTGGGTGAATGAACTGGAATGTCTAGTAACCCAAAACTTATGCGCTGTTCGTCTAGCGGTTAGGACACAGGCTTTTCACGCCTGCAACACGGGTTCAATCCCCGTACAGCGTATCGCAATTCGTGAACCGGCTCCTCGGAAGCCTTGAGCAATACGGGGTAAAGATAAGCATTCCCTATGATAATGGTCGCAGGGTGCCACGAATTGAAGCAATGATGCCTATATCCCCGCACAAAGAAACCTTGAGTATTATTCGATAAAGGGTGTTAGGCATCAACTTGGTCTAGTAGCGCAGATGGTTAGCGCACCTGCCTGTCACGCAGGGGGTCGCGGGTTCGAGTCCCGTCTAGACCGTAGAATAATAGAATAGGGGAACAATATATGTTCAAATTTTATGTTCGCGGTGAAAACATTGCCATCACCGACGCTATCCGTAACTATGCGGAAACTAAACTCAGCAAACTGGAAAAATATTTCTCTGAGAATGAGTCCGTAACGGTCAATGTCACGGCCAAGGTCTATCCAAATAAGCGGGCCAAAGCTGAGGTGACAATCCCTCACAAAAACTTCACGCTTCGAGCTGAAGAAACATCAGACGATTGGTACGGTAGTCTTGATCTAGTCGTCGATAAACTCGAACGTCAAATTCGCAAATACAAAACCAAGTTGCAAAATCGCAACAAAGTTCGTGTGGAGCAAGTCTTTGATGAACCAAAAGTTATCGATGACACTGAAGTGTTCGCACGTATTAAGACACTAGACATTCAAGTCATGACAGCTCAAGATGCCGTCATTCAAATGGAACTTCTGGGACATGACTTCTTCGTATTCCTTAATAAAGATACGGGACGCGTGAGCATCGTCTATCGTCGAAAAGATGGTACAGACGGTTTGCTAAATGCAAACTATCACAATCCATACGAGCCAGTCGGCGAAGAAGTTTGGTAAACATCGAAAATATCAACTAAATGTCAGAGTGGACTCCAAATAAATTCAGTCAAAACCGTTTTCCGAAAATATTCAAAACAGAAGCATTCGCTTCTGTTTTTTTTTTCTTGAAAAAACACTCAAAAACCTTTATAATTAAGAAAACTATTATAAAGGAATCAAATTATGACAACTATTAAATTTTACAGCGGGCTCAAAAACGAATATCAATCATTCTCAAATTTCTACAATGCACCGTTTCAAGTCAAAATTAAAGATCAACTAACAACATTCCCAACAGTTGAGCACTACTTCCACTATCAAAAAGCGCTCTTATTTGACGATAAAAAAGCACAACAAGCAATCCTCAACGCAAAAGATCCGCTTGAAGTTAAACGCATAGGACGCACTGTCAAAAACTTCGATCCAGAAAAATGGGAAGCCGTCGCTCCAAAACACATCGCAAACGGCATGTACTTAAAATTTACTCAAAATCCAACTCTTAAAAAACAACTATTAGAAACCAAAAACATAACTCTCGAAGAAGCCAACCCCTATGACAACAAATACGGTGTCGGCAAAGATGGAAACGGTCAAAATCTCACAGGCAAATGCCTCATGCAAGTCCGTGATGTAATCGCTGAAAAAGAAAAACAATCTCGTCAAATCCAAGGTGACTTAACGTCTATCAATAACGGCTACATCATGCATCAAGTCAACTGTCAAAACGTCATGGGTGCTGGTGTCGCAAAAGCTCTTTACTCAAAATATCCACGAGTAAAAGAAGCCTACCACGAATTCGCAACCAAATATCCAAACCCACTAGACAGACTCGGTAAAATTCAACCAGTAAGTTTAGATTCAAATCCAAACCTAAAAATCTTCAACGCTTACACACAGCTCTACTACGGTAACAGCGCAAAAACCAAAAAAATTTATACCGACGAAAATAAACTAATTGACGCACTAACTCGTTTCGATCAACGTGCAAAACAAGATAATCAACCAGCTTACGTCCCCGCAAAAATAGGTTGCGGACTAGCTGGTGGTGACTGGAACCGCATTAAAAAACATATTCTAGATAACACAAGCATCACAATCGTAGAATTACCGCAACGTCAACCCGAAAAAACTATCACAAAAGAAACATCTGACGAATTGAGTCTATAACAGACATTAATTCAATTGTCTATTATAACCACAAGTCATAGAATCCATTTTAAGACATCTCTCGAGCCCATATTCGCATTTTAAACATTATCGAATATAATTAACCGTCTCATTATTAAAACGCCTTAGAAACGTTTTTACGAGCAAATTAAAAGAAGTACTCAAACGAGTACTTCTTTTTTTTTAGTCTTCACGTTTCCGTTTAGCGAATCCAATTAAACCAAGAGCTGTCAACAATGACACGCCGACAAGCGCTAAGTTGCTATTTGTTTCACCCGTCTTAGGAAGTTCATCCTTAACGAATTGAGGCTGATCTACTGATTCTACAACGACCGGTTTAGAATCGTTAGATTTAAAAGTCTCAATTGGTTTTGGAGCTTCAGGTTGTGGTGTTTCTGGTTTCTTAGGCTCTGGAATATCCCGTTTAGGCATACGCGGATTTGGCGTTTCCGGTGTAACTGGTTTCTCAACAAGTTTGTAAATATGTGTTTGAACATCTTTACCTTCATTGAATTCAGTCTTACCTGTGAACTCGTATTTGCCAATCGTTTTAGGCGCGTCGATGAATCCTGCATCAGATTCTTTAATTTCTTCACCTTTTTCGTTGACATAACGAGTTACTTTCAACTCAGGAATATCATATTGAGGCGCGTCTCCCGGAATTTCATAACGAATTGGAGCATAAACGTGCGTCGTCACGCCACCTTCAACATCAGTACGACCAGTATATTCGTAATCGCCAATTGTCTTACGTGGTCCGTTTGAACCTTCTTCAATTGGAAGAAGTTCCTCGCCTTTTTCGTTCACGTGACGTGTCAATCGAAGTTCAGGAATATCAACTTGAGGAGCATCGCCCGGAACTTTCGTTTCAATTTCAACTTTACGATATACATGCGTAATAACATCGCCAGCCTCATTTGAATCCGTGCGACCTGTAAACACATAATCTTCGATTGCTTTTGGTTCTCGAAGACCAAAATCAAACAATGTCAACTCATTTCCTTGTTCATCAACATAACGAGTCATTTTATACTCAATCTTATCAAGAACTAAACTTTCACGTGGAATTTCAGTTTCAATTGGTTTGTAGATATGCGTTTGAACGTCGTTACCTTCATTCATATTCGTCACACCTGTAAATTGATAGTCACCAATCGTATTAGGTGCGTTCACAAAACCTGTTTCAGCGTCTTTAATTTCAATTCCATCTTCAAGCGTGTATCGAGTCACTTTCAACTCTGGAATCTCCACAACCGGCGCATCCCCCGGAACACTTGTTTCAATCAACTTGTAAATATGAGTCCGAACGAATCCATCTTCATCATTTTCCGTAATTCCAGTATACTGATAATTTCCAATAGTTGGCTCTTCATCGTGAAGACCTGGCTTCCAATCAGCAATTTCAGTCTCACGATCCTCAAGCATATAACGAGTTACTTCCGCATCAATCAACTCAACTTTTGGAGCCTCATTTGGAATCTCAGTCACAATCTTAGTATAAATGTGAGTTTGTACATCACCCGCTTCAGATAATTCAGTTTTACCCGTAAATTGATAATTACCAATCATACCCGGTGCGTCTACAAAACCTTCAACATCAGATTGTAATTCTTCACCTTGATCCGTATGGAATCGAGTAACTTTCAATTCAGGATTTTCTACAATCGGGAAATCACCCGGAATTTCAGTTTCAATCAGTTTGTAGATATGCGTTTGAACGTCACCCGACTCGTTTGTTTCAGTCGTACCTGTAAATTGATAATCACCGATAATATTAGGTGCATCTTCAAATCCGGCAACATCTGATTGCAATTCTTCACCAGTGTCTGAATGGAATCGTGTCACTTTCAACGTTTCTTCTTCTACGACCGGCGGATTGTTTGGAACTAGTTTATTCGTTACAACCTTGCGGTAGACGTACGGTACGACGAGTGTTTCACCGCCGACAACTTCACCAGTTTCATTGTCCGGAGTCTTAATCAATTCGTACGTAATCAACGTAACTTCTCGACCATTCTCAGTAATCTTACTTGAAGCTGAAGCTTGAATTGGCTTAGACGCTGCCGCATAGTAAGTACCATCGCTTTCGTTTGTAGCGACTTTTTCCTCAGACGCAAGAATATTTCCTTCTTCGTCTTTGTATGTAGCAATTACAGAACCTTTGATGTCGACAGTCACAACTTTGCGATACACGTACGGTACTACGATAGTTGTCTCAGCTACTACTTGACCGTTTGCATTCGCAGGAGTGCTGATTAGCTCGTAACGAGTAATCGTAGTTTTAGTCAAACCGTTAACTGTTTCCACTTCGTAGATTGGACGAATTGTTTTAGCTTCTGTTTGGTAATCCTCACCCGCGTACTCGTCAGTCTTGACATTTACATCATCAGCTAGCTTGTTTCCTTCTTCATCTGAATAAGTAGCAACTATTGAGCCTTTCTTGATTTCAGCGTAGATATGACGAACAATATTCTCATCTGCATTCAAGCGATATGCTCGGAGCGGTGTGATCGCATCGTGATACGTGAACTCTTCAGTATTCTCAGTTACGACACCAAGTGAGTTACGGTAGACCGCGGGGGTCGTACCTGTGAGCGAGTATCTGATTGTCCCATCTTCAAGTTGATCGTTTGTAATAGAAGATCCGACAATCATGAACGAGCCGCTACCAAACTTCGAACGAAGAGCTGCGATTTGTTCAGATGTGAAATTATCCTTCAACGTCGTCCAGTAAAAACTAGAAATTCGATTGAAGACTGCGTTCGTGTACTCCTCTTTAGAGACTTCAGAAGCTTCTTTTCCGCCGAATGGATCCGCGATTGTCCAACCGCTGAGAGATTGATAGCCTTTGATCCAATTGCGAACATTTTCAACATTTTCTGTAGAATAAGACAAGCTGATTTCTTGTTTCCACATATCAGTCTCGCTGTTATGTGCTGAAGCAACATAATTTTCTTCGTCGCCGTTCAATTCAGTTTTAACGAAAGAATACGTTTTCTTCTTAGTAGGTCTAGAATTTTCAGCTTTAGTCTCAATCGGTTTGTCAGTAAAGTTTTCTGTATCAACTGTCAAATTGTACTTCTTATTGAAAGATGTCGCGATTAGTCGTGCAACAAATGATTCTGCAAAATACTGATACTCTTCAGGTTCCCAAAATACATTATCACGTCGATTGGCGAAGATCGGTGAATCTGGATGCTTAATTAAGAAATCACTGAGCACATCGTAATAAGTCGTTGGAACGACGTAATTTGATAAAGAATCGAAATAATACTTATTATCTGTGTCCGTATCATAGCCGCCGATCTTACCATCAACTTCTGGCACTGGATTCTTTTTGAAATCTTCGATTGTTACGACTTCTTTACCATTATAGTAGTACTTCTCGTCACGCTTTTCTAATCCGTCAAGACCAACCTTAAAGATCTCATCGAGATATTCTTTATGAAGATTAGAGCTGCTAGCAGTCTGACTGTAATAGAAGTCTTTACCGTACTGAATCTTCGTTTGTTTACGAGCGACATAAGTGTTAGTTTCGTATACGACTACTGAATCAGTCGGTTGGAAACCGCCCTTAGCATCAACTTCAGCTTTAGAGAACTTAGAAGTAGCCGTTTTTGCAGCTTCACGAATCTGATCATCTGTCAAATTCTGAGCGTTCTCAATGAGAGCGTACTTACCGTAAGACCCATCTTCTAGTTCTTCAAGAACCCATACGCGAGTTCCATTTTCAATCTTGTCATATTTGATAGAGCCGTCTTCGTTGTGCATACCTTGCACTGATGCTTTCACGTTTACATCGTTAAATGCTGTGTCAGTGAGAGTTGATTCTTCAGCGACAGTCGTTTCGGTACGAACATATTCGTATTTCTTACCGTCGTTTTCGATGAAAGCTTTCTTTTCAAGATTTGAATCGACGTTGCTAGTAGCAGAATTGTCACCAGTGTACTCTTTACCATGACGACCGGTCACTTTGTAATCCAATTCTTTAGTTTCCGAATTAGATACTGTAACATCTTCTGCAATCTGCTCACCATCTTCAGTCTGATACTTGACAGTTGTTGAAGATTCAACATTCACTGATTCTTTACCAGTTGTAACAGTTTCTGTTTCATAAGAACCTTCATTGAAAAGTTCTGTTGCAGATTTTTCATTATCATCTTTAAACTTAGATGACTCAACTACCACTGACGCTTTGTCATTTGAAAGAGTCGTTGTACCATCGCCATTATTTACAACATCCGCAGATACCGAAGATGCAAAGAAAAACGCCGCGATAACAGCACTAGCTAGACCATAACCTTTATACTTACGAAAAGAAAATACTTCTTTTTTATCTGATTTAAACATTTAATTAAAACCCTTTCCTATCTACACACATTTGCGAAAAACGAGACGCCCATCGCTCATATGTATAATTTTTTAATAACTTAATTTGATAATCAGCATGAAATACATTATCTTGTAAATCACGCATACACGATACAAATTCCTCATCAGTATGAGCAATTGAAACTTCACCACGAGATTTTTCAGCATAATCTCGAAACGGATATTTAAGATCTGACACAACACATTTCAAACCAGAAGACATTGCTTCAATACAAGCATTTGAAAATAACTCATGCATTGATGTCGATAAAAAACCATCATATTGCTCATAAGGAACTCGTACAACTACTCCACGATATGTCACATTTGGCGGACACCCATCAACAATTGCACATTGCCTATCAAAAGCTTCTTGCGTTCCACCATAAACATCAAGCGTAATGGATGTATCTGTTAATTGTTGCATCACCCGCAATGCTTGTACAAAATTCTTATAACCACCCAAATGCGCAGACCATACGTATTTACGTATAGGATTTATTGTGCGACTCACAATATCTTTCTCCCATACACACATCGGTGGTAAAAATTGAGAATTGAACCCCATATCCGCTAACTCTTGAGCTAATCGCTCATTTGCCACCAAATAGGGAACTTTTCGCGACAGTCCTGGCAAAAACCCATCATCTAAAACATTATGATGAATCACTTCATAATAAAGTAAATTAAACAATTTAACAAAACGTACCAATTCAGGCATCGGTATTCGACTTTCATCTCTAAAAATAACTAAATCTTGTTTTTCAGGATATTGCGATAAATACCACACCACCAAAGATTCTTCCGTGAACACCTTGTTATCTTGATAATAGACCCACATAGGCACCGGACCAACTAGACAATCATCATCATAGTACGCCTCTCCCACAATGGAACCATCCCGAATATACTGATAGTGTTTATCATCAACTTTATTAGCATGAACACCCATAAAGATATGATCCAAAGCATGCAATTCCCCATAATCAAAACCAATTGACCGGAATTTAGCTTCAAATCCATCCATTTGTGGACTCGTGATTAAATGCTTATACTGAAAACCATTCAATCTAGCCAATATCATACGTGTTTGTTGACTACTTTCAAAACCCGCACGTCCAAAAACAAGATGATGATGAACCGTAACAATTGTTGTCAATCAAAGACCCCTTTCAAAAAAAATAAGTATATTTCATTATAACATAATTAACTAAAATAAACAAATTAAAAGAAGCACTCAATCGAGTGCTTCTTTTAATATAACATCCCTAGAATAATCAGTAACAGAAACACTGTACAACCCAAAATCCCAACCATTCGCACAATGCGTCTTACTTCAGGTCGATAGATTTCTAGTCGCGTACCAATCATACGAGCTTCTGCAAGTGGCAACTTATAAGATAAAACCACTAGCCCAAGAGAAGCTAAGACCGCAAGTCCACCAAGAACTCGGTAAATCGTACTGTGCAAAATACCTAAACGTAAATGGATAGCTGTTGTACCGTTCATTGTTACGAATTGCCCTAAAGCATCGCTTGTAAACACGAACAGTCCCGCGATAGCAACACTTGTAAGAATCACTAGCACGTATTTCATGTACCGAGCAATCGACAGTTTTTGATAAGGCGTCTTTACGCCTAAATGTTTAAACAAATATTGGAACATATAAGACCCCTTTCTACTGAGCTTCGTATCGTAATTGATACACACGTTCAACGCTATCGGCTAACGTCGTAATAACAATGATAAGTGATGATCCGAGCATAGCGAGCAAATGACTATCTACTTGCAACAAGCGAAGAACAATCAAAGGTGCAATTGCGAGAATTGCTACAAATAAACCAGACACAAGACCCATCTTGCGAAGAAGTTTCGTGATAAAGCTTTCTGTTTCAGTTAAAGCGATACCCTCAACGTATTGTCCACTGCGAGCCAAATGTTGCGCTAAATCTGTCGGACGCACCTGTACAGTGTTATAAGCTATCGCACACACAAGAATCACAATCGCGTATACCGCAATCGAGCGATAGCTAGTAAGATTCGTCCAAACAAGTACATGCTCGTTTTTCAATGCCGGAATCCAGGTGCTCAAAAATTGAGGAGCGTTCATCAAGACACTAGCAAACAAAATTGGAAGCATTCCTGCGGCGTTGAGTCGCAAAGGAAGAATGTGGCCACGCTCATCTGTCATACGTTGTGACAAAAGTGGAATCTTAACAACTATCGTATGTAAAACAATAATGAGTAGTGCAGATACCAAGAATACACTAGCAAGAATCAATTGATTAACGCTTGATAGAGTTTTCCAAGCGCTGACCGTTTGAGAAATTCCTGACAGAATCCCTGCCGCGATGATCACGCTCGAGCCATTCGCAATACCGCGTCGTGTAATAATATCGCTCAAGTATGATACGAAAAATGTTCCCGCAAGCAATACTGTTCCAAACACCAACATGCGCGTTACTGTCAAATCACCAATAATCGTTGTTCCATTCACATCACTAATACGAATATTCTTGACTTGTTGGAACATGCGATAAATCTGAATCGCACCAAATGCAAGTGCTAGTTCGCGAGTCAGGCGGAGCTGTTTCGTACGACCGATCTTATCTTGATCTTTCCACGTATTAAACGGAGGAATCAATTGCAAGAACTGTACCAAAATCGATGCGTTGACAAATGGCGCAATTCCTAATGCAAAATACGTAAACATTGCACCGTTATTAGTAAGTCCTAAGAGCCCCCACGACTCATTTTGATTCAGACGTGCAATCAAACGTCCATCGAATCCGAATAACGGCGTATAACTACCTAATCGGAAGACCATTACTAGTAACAACGTAATCAGTAACGGTTTCATAACTGCTTTAAACTTAGTCATCATTCACCTCGTTTTGCTAGACCGTCCTCAATCATCGAAACGACCAAGGAGGACAGACTAACCGCCGCATATCCCGGCGCACTTTCATCTAATTCTGTTTGTAATTCAATCAATTGACGCTTCAATTCACTCGGAATCCGAATCGTAATTGTTGCGTCGTTTACGGGTTTCCTCATTTACGACGACCCCCTTTTTTCTTCTTTTTCAAGTTACGACGAGCTTTGCGGTTTGGAGCATCACGTAATTCAATCGCATTCGCAACTTCGTCCAAGAATTCTTGCTCAGTAATAGACTGCATTTGACCTAAGGCTTGTGCTTCGACTTCACGTTTCAAAAACTCAATCGCTTCACTATTTTCACTTTGACGTTCAGCGCTCATTGTTTCAAATCGACGGAGCACTGCTTCAGATGTAAATCGTTCATTCTTGATCAAATTCGTAAACTCGTCATAGGCAATCTTGTTAAAACGTGGAAGTACTTCTTCTCGAAGCAATTGTGTATAACGATAGAAAATATCATCACCACCATAACTCAACATAGAAACACTTGTACGATAATATTCAAGTTGCTCTAACATATCACGATAAGCAACGTCAAAGGCATACAAGACGGCTGACACTAAAAATTCACGTTTATTATTATCATCTGTCCACGATGTATCTTCATCAAATTGTTTTCGAAGTTCATCGATTTGACCCCATTTCTTAGCTAAACGCCAAGATCTCGCAATAGAACCCGTTACGGCTCCAAATCGAGCATTATTCAACTCATCACTAATCGTAGAAAACGCTTGAGCAAAACGAGCAGTTTGCGTACGTGAACCGGAGTCCATAGCTGATGCTTCGAGTTGCATCCGATTGATTTGTTTTTGAAGTGGACGTTGCATACCTGCGAGCAAAACACCATCGTCCGTCAAAGCTTTCGAAAGAATCGCTTTATTCGAATCCGTCATAAATTGACGCATAAAGTCATCTTCTAAGGAAATATAGAACTGACTAACACCAGGATCACCTTGACGACCACTACGTCCACGCAACTGATTATCAATACGCGGTGAGCGGTTATGATCACAACCAATAACCACTAGACCGCCTGCTTTTGTTGCGACTTCGTCTAGTTTAATATCGACACCACGACCTGCCATATTCGTTGCAACAGTAATCGCTGTATGTTCACCACCATGTGAAATAATAAGCGCTTCGGCTTCAGGATTAAGAGCATTCAATACATTATGAGAAAGCCCTTCTTCTGATAACACACGGCTAACAGCCTCACTGTCTTCGATTGAAATTGTACCAATCAACACAGGCTGATTATTATCATGATACATACGAACTGCTTTAGCAACACCGCGCCATTTAGCCAATTTCGTCGGGAACAACATATCAGGTTTATCTTGACGAATCACTGGTTTGTATGTCGGTACAGATGTAATTTCAAGACCGTATACTTGATAAAATTCGTCATCTTCCGGACGAGCTGTACCTGTAAGACCCGCCAAATGCTTCACTTTTTTGAATAATTCTTGATAAGTAACTTGTCGATAAGTCATCATGTCAGCTTGAATCGCTAGACCATGCTTCGCTTCCAAGGCTTCGTGGAGACCCTCTGACAAACGACGTCCTTCTAAGATACGACCCGTTGAATCATCAACCAATTCGATCTTGTCTTCCCGAAGAACGTAATTACGATTTTCCAACTGAATATAATGCGCTTGAAGAGCATTGTGTAGCAAATGTTGCTCAGTCATATATTTCTTATCGAACAAATCATCAATACCAAGCGCTTCTTGTACTTTTACAATACCACTCTTCGAGAGTTGCACACTATTGAATTTTTCATCAATATCTACGTCGTCTCGACTCAAGGTTTTTACAACAGCGTTCGCTTTAATACGAAAATCATTCACCCAAGCATCACGCTCATCTGTTGCCCCTGAAACAATCAATGGCGTCCGAGCATCATCAATCAAAACCATATCTGCTTCATCGACAATAACAGCATCACGATCCTTTTGAAGAATCATTTCTTTGTTAATTGCCAACTGATCATGCAAATAATCAAAACCAAATACTTGATGCGTTGCATAACAAATAGAAGCAGCGTACGCGTTTCGCTTCATATCAAAATCGTCAGATGAAAGCACACTATCAACAGTTAGATAAAACTGTGCGGCCAATTGACGAGTAAAACTACGGTCACGATATGCTAAATAGTCATTCGTTGTTACAACAACCACTCTACGCCCAAATAACGCCAACGTAACAGCGCCCATGGCAGCAACCAAGGTTTTACCTTCACCTGTCTTTTGCTCGACTACACGCCCTCTTACAAGCGAATAAGCCGCGTAGATTTGAACAAGCCGAGGTTCTAACCCATAAATACGTCGTGCAATTTCAGCAACACCCGATAAAACTGTCAAGATTTGAGTATTTGTCAATTTATCGTATTCATGTTTTTCATAAGCGAATTGAATAAATTGATCAGGATTAACTTGACTCTTCGGATTTGTTTGACCTTGTGTCGCAACAGCAACTGCCTCCAACCACAATGATTCTTTTGAAGGCTTCTTCAACTTAGACCACGCTCGATTGAACTGATTCCAAGAAAGATAACCTGTTTCTTTCACAAATAGAGACACGCGCGTCCCTCCTTAAACTAATTGATAGACCTATTATAACATACATCGTCTTACATTGCAAAACAAAAGTGCAAAAAAAGAAACGGCGGCGAGTCCGTTTCTTCTTTAATCATTATTTATCGGATTTCTTACGATAAATCGCAAAGCTAGTTAAACCAAGAGCTGCAACAACAGTACCAATAAGAGCAACTAGACCGTAGTTCATACCTTTGACACCCGTCTTAGGTGTAACTTTCGTCTTAGGTGTTTCTTTTGGTTTTGGTTCGCTTGGTTTAGGTGTTTCAGGAGTTGTAAACTCAACAGTTTGACCTGCATCGTTAATGTCTTCGTGAGTTGCAACAACTTGACCATCAAGAGTAACAACCTCAAAGGCTACAACTGAACGACCTGCAAGCGCAGAAGCATCGAACGTGAATGTTACATCCACAGAACCTTCAGATGCAGTTGGTTTGAATTTAGCTGTTGCTTTAACAGCTGGTTGGAATTCTTTACCAGTAGCCTTGTCCATGAGACGACCAGTAACTTCGTATTCTTTACCAACTTCAAGATTCTTGTATTTCACAGTATCAACAAGCGTTACTTCTTTATCAGGAGACGCTTTATGATCACCAGTTGCTTTATTAATCAACGTCGTACCAATTTCTGGATTCAATTTCTTAATAGTAACTGTTTGATCTTCATCGTTGATGTCTTCGTGAACAGCGACTTCTTTTTCACCGTCAGAAACTTTTTCAAAGGCAACTACGCGTTTACCAGCAAGTTTAGACGCATCAAACGTAAACTTAACATCAACCGTACCACTTGGTTCAGTTGGTGTGAATTTAGTTGATCCAGTCACAGTCGGTTCAAGTTCTTTACCAGTTTCTTTGTCCATCAAACGACCAGTAACTTCGTACTCTTTACCAACAATCAAGTTTGTATACTTAACTGTATCGATAAGAGTTACTTGTTTAGGCTCAACTTCTTTAGCACCTTGTTCGTCTTTCAAAGTAGTTCCAATAGATGGATTTGGCGTTTTCACAACGATCGTTTGACCTTCGTCATTGATATCTTCGTGAACCGCAACTTCTTTCTCACCTTCAGAAACTTTTTCAAACGCAACAACTTTCTTACCAGCAAGTTTAGATGCATCAAGCGTGAATGTTACATCAACTGTACCGTTTGATTCAGTTGGTGTAAACTTAGCAGAACCCGTCACAGCTGGTTCAAGCTCTTTACCTGTTTCCTTATCCATAAGGCGTCCAGTAACAGTGTATTCTTTACCAACCGTGAGATTTGTATAAGCAACCTTATCGACAAGAGTTACTTGTACAGGTTCAACTTCTTTAGCACCCTTATCATCAGTAAGAGTAGTACCAATAGATGGGTTTGGTGATTTCACTTTGACAGTTTGATCTTCATCGTTAATGTCTTCGTGAGCAGCGACAAGTTTGCCACCTTCAGAAACCTTTTCAAAGGCTACAACACGTTTGCCAGCCAATTTAGAAGCATCAAGCGTGAACTTAATGTCGATTGAACCGTTAGCTTGTTTAGCCGTGAACTTAGTAGTTGCTGTAACAGCAGGTTCAAGTTCTTTTCCAGTTTCTTTATCCATCAAGCGACCTGAAACTTCATATTCTTTACCAACAATCAAGTTTGTATACTTAACTGTATCGATAAGAGTTACTTGTTTAGGTTCAACTTCTTTGGCACCTTGATCATCTTTCAATGTGGTACCAATAGATGGATTTGGTGATTTAACAACTACAGTTTGACCTTCGTCGTTAATGTCTTCGTGAGCAGCTACAAGTTTGCCACCTTCAGAAACTTTTTCAAAGGCTACAACTTTCTTACCAGCCAATTTAGAAGCATCAAGTGTAAACTTAATGTCGATTGAACCGTTAGATTGAGTTGCTTTGAACTTAGTTGTTGCAGTAACAGCAGGGCTAAGCTCTTTACCTGTTTCTTTATCCATCAAGCGACCAATAACTTCATATTCTTTACCAACAGTCAAATTAGTATATTTAACTGTATCGATAAGAGTTACTTGTTTAGGCTCAACTTCTTTGGCACCTTTATCATCTTTCAACGTAGTACCAATTTCAGGATTTGGTGATTTCACTTTGACAGTTTGATCTTCGTCGTTAATATCTTCGTGAGCAGCGACAAGTTTGCCACCTTGAGAAACTTTTTCAAAGGCTACAACTCGTTTACCTGCCAATCGAGATGCGTCAAGCGTGAACTTGATATCGATTGATCCGTTAGATTGAGTCGCAGTAAACTTAGTCGTTGCAGTAACCGCAGGACTAAGTTCTTTGCCAGTTTCTTTATCCATCAAGCGACCTGAAACTTCATATTCTTTACCAACAATCAAGTTTGTATACTTAACTGTATCGATAAGAGTTACTTGTTTAGGTTCAACTTCTTTGGCACCTTGATCATCTTTCAATGTGGTACCAATAGATGGATTTGGTGATTTAACAACTACAGTTTGACCTTCGTCATTAATGTCTTCGTGAGAAGCTACTACTTTACCACTTTCAGAAACTTTTTCAAAGGCTACAACTTTCTTACCAGCCAATTTAGATGCATCAAGCGTAAACTTAATGTCGATTGAACCGTTAGATTGAGTTGCAGTGAACTTGGTAGTTGCAGTGACAGCAGGATCAAGTTCTTTACCTGTTTCCTTGTCCATCAAGCGACCTGAAACTTCATACTCTTTACCAACAATCAAGTTTGTATACTTAACTGTATCAACAAGAGTAATTTGTTTAGGTTCAACTTCTTTAGCACCTTTATCGTCTTTCAACGTAGTACCAATAGATGGATTTGGTGATTTAACTTTAACCGTTTGGTCTTCGTCGTTAATGTCTTCGTGAGAAGCTACTACTTTACCACCTTGAGAAACTTTTTCAAAGGCTACGATTCGTTTACCAGCCAATCGGGATGCATCAAGCGTGAACTTGATATCGATTGATCCGTTAGATTGAGTCGCAGTAAACTTAGTCGTTGCCGTAACCGCAGGGCTAAGTTCTTTTCCAGTTTCTTTATCCATCAAACGACCTGAAACTTCATACTCTTTACCAACAATCAAGTTTGTGTACTTAACCGTATCAACAAGAGTGATTTGTTTAGGTTCAACTTCTTTAGCACCTTGATCGTCTTTCAACGTAGTACCAATAGATGGATTTGGCGTTTTAACAACTACAGTTTGACCTTCGTCGTTAATGTCTTCGTGAGAAGCTACTACTTTACCGCTTTCAGAAACTTTTTCAAAGGCTACAATACGTTTACCAGCCAATTTAGAAGCATCAAGAGTGAACTTGATATCAACTGTACCATCAGCTTGAGTTGCCGTGAACTTAGTTGTCGCAGTAACAGCTGGATTAAGTTCTTTATTAGTTTCTTTATCCATCAAGCGACCCGAAACTTCGTACTCTTTACCAACAATCAAATTAGTATATTTAATTGTATCAACAAGAGTGATTTGTTTAGGTTCAACTTCCTTGGCACCTTGGTCGTCTTTCAACGTTGTACCAATTTCAGGTTTTGGTGCAGGCGGAGCTGGAGGTGTTGGTTTCTTAACAGTAACTGTTTGACCCTCATCATTAATGTCTTCGTGAGCGGCAACTTCTTTATCACCTTCAGAAACTTTTTCAAAAGCTACAACTTTTTTACCACCAAGTTTAGAAGCATCAAGCGTAAACTTGATATCCACAGTTCCTTCAGTAGCAGTTGGCGTAAACTTAGTTGTTGCCGTAACAGCAGGACTAAGTTCTTTACCTGTTTCTTTGTCCATAAGACGTCCAGAAACAGTGTATTCTTTACCAACTTTCAAGTTAGTATACTTAACAGTATCAACAAGTGTTACTTGTTTAGCTTCAACTTCTTTAGAACCGTGATCGTCTTTCAAAGTTGTTCCGATTTCAGGTGTTGGTGCGGGTGGCGCAGGCGGAGTTGGTTTCTTAATAGTAACCGTTTGACCTTCGTCGTTAATATCTTCGTGAGAAGCTACCACATTTCCACCTTCAGAAACTTTTTCAAAGGCTACAACTTTCTTACCACCAAGTTTAGAAGCATCAAGTGTGAACTTGATATCAACAGTTCCATTAGCTGATGTTGGTGTAAACTTAGTTGTTGCTGTAACAGCAGGTTCAAGCTCTTTACCTGTTTCTTTATCCATCAAGCGACCTGAAACTGTATACTCAGTACCCGGTTTCAAATTCTTATAAGAAACCGTATCAATCAATGTGATTGGTTTAGCATCTACTGTTTTTAAACCTTGATCATCTTTCAAAGTAGTTCCGATTTCAGGTGTAGGTGCGACAACTTTTTCAACAGGTTTATCCGTCGTATATTGTGTAGGAATACGATATGCCCCAGACCAATGTACTTCTGGTTGACCCTGCTCAATCTTCAACTTATACGTACGAGTATCAAGCTGATGACCTTTTGGTGCTTTTAACTCTTTCAAATACCAAGTCCCAGACTCAATATAATCAAGTCTTGCAGCACCTTTATCGTTAGTTGTCAAAGTATATTGAGGTTTAGCACCTTCTTTAACAACTTCACCCGTAGGTGAACCTACGACATCCGTTCCTGAGAACAATCCATACTGAGCACCTTCAAGACTATACTCACCATTACTCTTGGCAATTTCATCCGCACTCAATGTTGATTGTTTTTGCAATTCAACAGACAATGGTGGTTTCGTTGGATTAACAGGAGGTGTTACAGGCGTATCTTTAGGAGTAAATGTTGCACCTGAGAACAAACGTTGACCGCCACCGCTTACTTCAAGAATATAACCATCGTTGTTGTAAGTCGCCGCAGACATATTTCGTGCATATAAATTACGCAAACGAACCATCCAGTTAATAGCCGCTTCCTTAGAATGACCGTTCAAACCAGTAGCTCCATTAATTGAAAAAGCACTACTATTCGCAACCATTTCATTCCAATACGCGGTCATAGCCGGAGACGAGCCTGAAACCCAATCAACATCGACATTACCAGCACTTGCGCCCCACCAATAGTATTGTTGCATTAAAAACGTAAACTTATTGAAATCTTCATTATAGTGAGCACGAACGCCATTACGAATATTTCGCATTTGGTCACCCTCACCAGGATTCAACGCATTTGCACTTTTAACAACCTGATTGATTTGAGCATCTGATGCACTAAACATGAACCAATTAATAAACGCAGCCGCAATCAACGTATTACCTGATGCAGTGTATGTACCGCCAGGTTTACGCAACGTAGCGCCTTGACTCAAAGGAATTGCCCGAGTAACTGTTTCATTACCATTCAACACAACATGTGGTTCCACACAGTAAACAACTTCACCCGCAACACGGATAGGTCTCATATAATCCTCATAACCCGTTCCATTCGGACCCATATCACCATTGACACTATATCGAAAATAAAATGTCGGATCTAGCTCAATAGATACAGGACCTGACTTGACCGTATCTGGATCAACGGGACGAGACACATTTGGATTCGTTTCAGCACTCACGACACCACTAGACGCGACTGTCGCTACTACAGCGCCCGCTACGGACGCAATACTTGTTGCCATCTTCCGGATTGATGGACTTTTTAAAATATTTTTAAACACTAGTGTTTTGTCCTACTTTCTATTAAAATAGCAAACAATTCACTACCGAAAAGTGTTTAGCGCAGATTCTCCTTTCTCGCCGTGATAATCGCAGAATCCGCTACTAATCCTTTTCGAATTAATAAATTGTTCTGCATTTATAACTATAACAAATTTCTATTTTTTTGTCAATAAAAAAGCAATGAGATTTCCTCATTGCTTTGTCTCATGTAATAGTTTAAAACATGCATAGAAACGTTCAGTCGAATTCACATCTTCACACGTCGATAAAACCATAATCTTAGACTCAGCCAACGGTTTATCCGACAAAGTATACCGACTTGTACGTGCAATATGATCAAGACGTGACTCAAAAGTCGTATCACTCACAGGTAATTCGTATACTTGATCCGATGTCGTAGTATCTGCGGCGCTCCAATTCTCATACGTTTCTACGCGACCATCTGGATAATACACGTAAGCATATTTGTAATACTGCGCAACCGACGCGTTATCGTACCAATCATACAAATGCGTAAAATAGACATCGCCATACCAACCAAAAGAATTGTGCCCAAACACCGTTAATTGTTGATTCTTAGACGCCGTATCCGTTATCGCTGGCATGAATAACGATCCCAAAACTTGATATTGACCATACAGGTTATGATTCAAATAATAATATTGACCAACAGTAGATTCCTGTAAAATAGGATAGGACATAGACGTACCCGGCACATACAACCACGCCACTACATCGGGATTTACCGATTTCAAATACGCCCAATCAACTGTAAAGTCGGTCTCAGGCGTAAAATTCTTTTGAGCTTCTTGCGCGACTGTTTTATCAGTATCTCCCGCAACAGTTGCCGCCGGCGTATCTTTTTTAACTTCAGTTGCTTCTTTTGCAACACTTTTTATTTTTTCACCAGTCTGCTTATCGTCACGATACGTCTTATACGAATAGCCAATCGTTCCAACGCCCACAAATGTACACAAAATAGTAATCGCTAATAAAAATTTCTTCAAAAGATATTGCCTCACTTTCTGTTAAGATCTATTATATCACAAAAACTAAAAAGAAGCTCATTTGAGCTTCTTTTTAACGATGATTATTTTTCATCACGTTTGCGAAGACCTAAGTAAGTTGCTAAACCGCCAAGCCCTACAACTGACAACAATGCAATAATCGCAGTATTACGTTGTTTAGCTTGTTCACTAGTCTTAGGTAGTTCT
>ERZ772999.9-NODE-9-length-142875-cov-5.041227_pt1 | contig 142875 bp, 142 predicted proteins | sample MGYA00511467_ERZ772999 | MGnify/ENA primary metagenome ERZ772999 (study PRJEB29015, sample SAMEA2738064) | human oral metagenome | biome: human oral; feature: human-associated habitat; material: saliva | place: China | collected 2218 ... | reverse complement strand
AATTTCTTCAATTGCTTCAACTGATTCATCATGTCTATTTAAATCTGTTAATTTTGATGGTTTTGGGTCTCGCTCATTTTTACTTTGTTCTAATTCCTTTTCATATCTTGTATGTACACCTACTGCACTCACTATATCTCCTACTGCCATTATATTTAATGATAGAATATATCCTTTTTCTGCTAATAATTGTAAATTAACTCCTATTAAATTTCCCCCTTTGGTTGGTGCTACTTCGTAAAGTAAATCATACCCATTTTCTATTGCAAATGATGCTAAATTATCTCGGTGATCATATGAGTCTATCCCTGTTAACATTCCAAACTTATCTTTATCTATTTCATCAATATCTGGTCTATATTGCTTATATCTATCTGGATCTATTATTACTGGTTTCTCAACGCTTTTAGTTATTAATTTTCTCAACATAGTTTTTCCAGCGCCTGTTTGCGCTGTTATTATGTGTGCAAATTTTTCTTCATCAATTGCTTTTTTATTACATCCTCTCGTAAACGCACTTACGATTTGTATAAATGTATCTAAGTATTCTAAATCAGTTAATTTCGTTCCACCATGTTCTTTGTCATTAATCATTTTAATCCTAATTTCTTCAGGTATACTGCTATTTACAATTGGATTTATTCTTCTTCTAGCAAATTTTGCAATTTCTAAAATTGGGCATGGTAAACTTTTTTTAAATTCTTCTCCATACTTTTTTTCTAATATTTCTACTAAACTTTCTATCATCTTTAAAGGTGCTTTTCTTTCAATCTCTATCTCTCTCATTATCTCCTCCTATATCACCCCTTTATTATATTCTTCTATTATATGTTCTATTGCGTTCATATTTCCTTTAATGGCTTGCTCTCTGTATTTTTCTAGCAATTCTAGTTTAGATTGTAATATTTTTGCCTCTTGTATATCTTTTTCTATCGAAAATTTTCTTGTTAATTTTGCAATTATATCATTTAATATTTCTAATGCTTTGTTAATTTTTTCACTATTCAACTCTTGCATTGATTATAACCTCTTTCCCTTTTTTATCTTCCATATAATATAATATTTTTCCTTTTTTTACAATATTTTCACGTAATTACTTATTTATAATTCATCAATTCTGTGATAAAATGTATATGATTAATTTAAATGGAGGTCTATATGGTTGAATTACTTTCACCTGTTGGAGATTTTGATTGCTTAAAAGCTGCTGTTCAAAATGGTGCCAATGCGGTATATTTTGGAGGACAGCTTTTTAATGCGCGCTACTCTGCTAGAAACTTTGATAAAGATGGAATTAGAGAAGCTGTCAATTATGCTAAATCTAGAAATGTTAAAATCAATTTTACTCTTAATATTTTACTAAAAAATAATGAGTTTGATGATGCTATTGATGTTGTTAAATATATTTATGAACTTGGTGTTGATGCAGTTATTGTTGATGATTTTGGTTTTGCTAAATATATTATTGATAATTTTCCTGGTATGGAAGTTCACGGTAGTACTCAAATGACTATTCATAATTTAGATGGTGCTATTGCACTTAAAAATCTTGGTTATAGCAGAGTTGTACTTGCTCGTGAGTCTACACTTTCTGATATTGATTATATTTGCCGTAATGCAAATATTGATATCGAAGCTTTTGTTCATGGTGCACTATGTATTTCATATTCTGGTCAATGTTTATTTTCTAGTGCTATTGGTGGTAGATCTGGTAATCGTGGTAGATGTGCTCAACCTTGTCGTATGTATTACAATATGCTTGAGACCTCCGATAATGTTTCTTATAAAAATATTGGAAAAGGTTTTTTAATTAGTCCTAGGGATTTATGTGGCCTTGATTTTATTCCTGATCTTATTAAGGCTGGTGTTAAAAGCTTTAAACTTGAAGGTAGAATGAAAACTCCTGAATATGTTGCTACTGTTACTCGTATTTACAGAAAATATATTGATTTAGCTCTTTCTGATAACGAATATGTTGTTGATAAAAATGATTTACATGATTTGATGCTTGCTTTTAATAGAGGTGGCTTTTCTAAAGGGTGCCTTGGTGGTGATGATAATCACGATTATGTTTTTGAAGAAAAGCCAAGCAATCAAGGTTTATATATTGGAAATATTTCAAAGATAGATAAAAAGAATGGATTAATTTCTTTAAAAACAAATGAGCCACTTGATATTGGTGATACTTTCCTTGTTCAACAAGAAGATCATAAATATACTATTTCTGAAATTTTGAAAAATGGTTCACATGTTAAAAGTGCTGCTATTGGTGATTTAGTTACTATTGGCAGAGTTAAAGGAAAACTTGAACTTGGTGATAAAGTTTTTAAGACAAATAGTTCTATTATTAGTAAAGAAATTAAAGAGTTCAACTCTCACGAAAATGTAAAAATTCCATTAGTTGCAAACTTTAAAGCTTTGATTGGTAAACCTCTTGAACTTGAAGTTGTTTCACTTGATGAACCTGGGAATACTTATTTTGGACTTTCTACTACTATTTCAAATGAAATCCAACCTATCGAAGCTATTAGCAATCCGATTTCTAAAGAGCGTTTAATTGAGCAATTAAATAAAACTACTGATACTAATTTTGAGTTTAAACAAATTAATATTGAGATGGATGATAATTTATATATTCCTAAAATATCTTCTATTAATGCACTTCGTAGAGATGCCCTTAACGACCTTTATCAAAAAGGTATTGATAATTTCGTTAGAAAACTTCCAGAGAAATTAGCTTCTACTAAACTTGTTAACCAACATGTTTTTCCTAGTGTAAGAACCTATTCTGTTTTGCTTAATTCTATTGATAACTCGATGGATTATTCTAGTCTAAAAAATGTTGATAGAGTTTATATTCCTCTTAAATTTTTCATAAAAAAAGAGTTTGAATCTAAACTTTTAGAAATTAGTCAAATTACGGATTGTTATATTGATATTCCTACTATTGTTAGGGATAATTTTAGAAATGTTTTTTATAATAATTTTGATGAAAAAGTTAATAAATTTAATATTAAAGGACTTGTGATTTCAAATCTATCAGGTATTGAATTTATGATGAAATATGTTGGAAAACTTGATATTGTTTCTAAGTATACACTTAATATTTACAATAATCATACTATTGATGAGTTAAAAAAGATTGGAGTTAATCGTGTTACGATTTCTCCTGAACTTGATTCTGAGACTATTATTGATTTATGTAATAATTCTTCACTTCCTACTGAATTTTTAGTATATGGTAAACTTCCGGTTATGCATATTCAATATTGTCCATTAGGCAAGTCTAATAAATGTTATCCAACTTGTTCAATGAAATGTAAAACTTCTAATAGATTTTATTTGGAAGATAGACTTGGTTATAAATTTGAGTTTGTCCCTGATAATATGCAAACGATTACTAAAATATATAATTCTAAAATTAATTCTATTGATTATGCTAAGTTTCCTTTTGATAGTTGTTTAATTAGTATTACTGATGAGGATAATTTAGATGAAATTATTTATAATGTAAAAAATAATATTAAATTTGAGGGTAAAATTTATACTAATGGTAATTTAAATAAATTTGTATAAAAAAACACAGTCAATCTTTTTATTGATTGACTGTATTTTCTTATTCTTCTATTAATTCTAACCATAACTCTTTTTCTACAATAATTCTATTGTCAAAAAACAGTGTCATCAAAAAGCTTATCCAGGCAATTTTTGTTGAATTTGTTGTATTGTTCTTGCCTATTTGTGTTATGTATTCGTATACAATACTTCCATACTTCTTTTCGATTATTTCAGTGATTGAATTATACAAATTTTATTAATCACTAATATCTGTATCCAATATAATTTCAAATGTATATCCTGGATATATTTTCATCAATTCTTTAATTATCAAATCTTTAAAGATTTTTCTATTCAAAATTGAAAAGTCTATTACTATATCAAAGCTGCAAGTTTTATTTTTATTATCAACTACAAATCCATGTATATCTATTGTACCATCATGCTTTAGAACAGTTTCTTTGATTTTTTCTTTCATACTTATTATTTCTTTATTATGTGTATTTATAGCATATATTCCAATCGTATGTATTACTATTCCGAATTTTTCGTAAACCTTTTTTGTGATTTTTCTTGTAAGTATATCTGCTTCTGTAATTGATAAATCATCTGATACTTCAATATGTACACTTCCGTGATATTTATCATATCCAGCACTATTTAATATTAAATCATATACTCCTTGTACTTCTCTTTCTTCCATTATCATTTCTTTTATTTTTAAAGATATCTTTTTAGGTATTCTTTTTTCAATAATATTGTCAATCGATCTTTTAATTAAATCAAATCCTGATTTGATTACCATTAGTGATAAAAATATTCCTACATATCCTTCAATTTTTATATTAAAGATTTTGTAAAATAATGCTGATAGTAATACTGAAATAGACATAATTGCTCCATGTTCTGCATGTGTTCCTGCTATATGTAATGTATCTGAATTTGCTTCTTTTGATTTTTTATCAATATACCATCCTAAAATATATTTGATTATTATTGCAGTAATCAATATTACTATAATAAAATTGTCATAGTGTACATGATCTGGATGTATTATTTTTTTTATTGATTCAATGCATTCTGTTATACCTGCATATAAAATTATTGATGATACTAAGAATTCTGACATGTGCTCTATTTTTCCATAACCGTATGGATGCTTTTTATCTGGTAATTTACTAGCATATTTAATTCCTAAAATTGTTATTATTCCTGATAATGAGTCTACTAAGCTATTTATTGCATCTGAGGTAATTGCAATAGAATTTGTAAAAAATCCTATGATTCCTTTTACTGATGCAATGAATAAATTTAAAATAATATTTATTACACTTGTTTTTATAACTATTTTTTCTCTATTTTTATTTTTTTCTTTATTATTAATCATCTTTTCTCCTCTATGCTATTTTTATAGACTAATATTATAACATAATATTATGAAATAATAAAAATCCATCCAAAATAATATTTGAGATGGATTCATTATTACAATGCTGTTAAAAATGTTATTAATCCTAATACTACACCTGTTGCATTTGGAATTATTAATAAATAATCTTTTTTAGGCTCTTTTGTTAATCCATAGATAACCCAAATTAGGCATGATATTGCTGCAATTAGTGGTTGTAATGGTTGTGATTTGTTTCCTTTAAGATTAGCTATAATTTGCGGTATATACGATATAAACACAAAAACGCCTAAAAATGCTCCTATCGATCCAACAATTGTATTTATTTTTTGTTTATTCTCTTTCTTTATGATAATCACCTCCTTGTAAGCTATTATACTATAATACTATTATTATAATTTTTCTACAGTTTCACATTATTTTCACAAAAAAATCCTAGATATTAGATCTACTAATACCTAGGATGTATTTTAATCAAATTATTTTGATTCTTCTACTGGATATACACTGATTTTCTTTTTATCTCTTCCAAGTCTTTCTACTTTCATTGTTCCTGTAATTTTAGCATATAATGTGTCATCGCTTCCGATTCCAACATTTGTACCTGGATGCATTTTTGTTCCTCTTTGTCTAAAAAGAATATTACCAGCTTGAACTAATTGACCATCAGCTCTTTTGATTCCTAATCTCTTTGACTCTGAATCTCTTCCATTATCAGTACTACCTTGACCTTTATGATGTGCCATATCGCTCTTTCACCTTTCCTTTCTTAATATTCTTTGGTTAAAATTAACCAACTACGATTGATTTGATTTCAACCTTTGTATATGGTTGTCTGTGTCCTTGAGTTCTTCTCTCATTTTTCTTTGCTTTGTATCTGTAAACTAGGATTTTCTTTCCTTTTCCATTGTTTGTTACAGTTCCTTCAACTTTACAACCTTTTACATATGGAGTTCCAACTTTTACATCTTTATCATCAGATACTAAAACTACTTTGTCAAATGTAACTTTCTTTCCTTCTTCAATATCTAATTTTTCAAAGAATACTTGATCTCCTTCTGAAACTTTGTATTGTCTTCCACAACTTTCGATAATTGCGTACATTTCAGATTCCTCCTCTATTTTACTCGCTAAGCATAAATACTAGGTATCTTTAAAAAGATTTTTTAACCCGACTTAGGCGGTTTACACTTATCTATTATAAACTACTTGTTATAGTATTGTCAAGCGTTTGTAGTATTAATAATTGTTGAATATTTCGTTAAATTCTTCTTCGTTGATTTTTTCTTTTTTCATCAATACTTCTGCTACTGCATCTAATTTATCACGATGTATTCTTAATATTGATTGTGCGTCTTGATATGCTTGATCTAATATTTTTCTAATTTCTAAGCCTATTGTGTTTTGCATATCTGTTCCTAATAATTGTAATTTTTCATAAGCTTCATTTTTTAGATTTAATGACATTGGTCCAATTTTATCATTCATTCCGTATGTCGTTACCATATTTCTTGCAATTTCCATTGCTACTTCTAAGTCATTGCTTGCACCTGTTGATATTTCATTTAATGCAATTTTTTCTGCTGCTCTACCACCCATTAATGATATTAATTTTTCTTTCATTTCTGTTTCTGATATGTAGTATTTGTCCTCGTTGTTACGATACATTGTGTATCCTCCTGCCATTCCTCTTGGAATGATTGATACTTCTTTTACTACATCTTGTGTTGGTAGATATTTGCTTACTACTGCATGTCCTGCTTCATGATATGCTGTTAGACGTTTATCTTTGTCAGATATTCTTCTATTCTTTTTCTCAAGTCCTACTGTTACTTTTGCTAATGCATCTTCTACATCTTGGTTCGAGATTTCTTTTTGTTTTCTTGATGTTGCAATTATTGCTGCTTCATTTAAGATATTTGCTAATTCTGCACCACTAAATCCAGCTGTATTTTCTGCAATATTTTTCAAATCAATGTCTTCTGCGAATTTTTTATTTTTTGCATGAATTCTTAGAATGTCTTCTCTTTCTTTTACATCTGGTAAATTGATGACTATTGTTCTATCGAATCTGCCAGGTCTTAGTAATGCATCATCTAACATTTCTGGTCTATTTGTTGCTGCGATTACTATTACTGATTGTTCTGATTCAAATCCATCCATTTCTACTAATAATTGATTTAATGTTTGATTGTTTTCACTGTCTGCGCCTATTGCATTTGCTCTTCTTGCTCCTATTGCATCTATCTCATCTATGAATATTATACATGGCGCAATTTTCTTTGCTCTTTCAAATAATTTTCTTACTCTTGATGCTCCAAGTCCTGCAAATAACTCTACAAATTCTGAACCACTCATTGAAATAAATGGTACTTTTGCTTCACCTGCAATTGCTTTTGCTATTAGTGTTTTACCTGTTCCTGGTTTTCCTGAGAATAGTACACCATGTGGTACTTTTGCTCCCATTTGTTGATATTTATCTGGATTTTTCAAAAAATCAATGATTTCAAGCATTTCATTTTTTTCTTCATCTAGTCCGGCTACATCATCAAATTTTACATCATTGTTTGATATTTCTGGGTCATATACTTTTCCTTTTTTTCCAACACCTTGCATTTCAAAAATCAAGTATGCCATGACTAACATTATTAATGTTGGTAAAAATCTAGCTAAACCTGTCATAAATGTTGCAAACATAGATTTTCTTTTTTGTTCTATTTCTACTGTTTTCCCTGATGCTATTTTTTGATTTACTAATTCCATAAATGCTTGTATATTTGGAATTGTTGAATTTTTCTTTTTGTCTTCTGGTACTTTATTATCTTTTTCTATATCTTTTTTATATGATAATAATGCAGTTTGACTTGCTTCATTTAATTCTATTTTTTGTATCTTTTCTTCATCAATGTCTTTTAATAATTGTGAATATGCAACTGAATTCTCTTTTTGCTTATTATGTTTTTGAATTGTATAATATACTGATGTTCCTAATACTGCTAATAAAGCAATGATTAAAAGAATGTTTGTTATTAAGTCTTTTAATGATTTCTTTTTTTTGTTTTTATCTTTGTTTTCAGCCATTTTTCAACCTTTCTATTATGTATTATCCTTTACAATATTATCATTATCATTGTTTTCATTTTCTTTTTTATCATCTTTGTCTGATTTCTTATCTTTTTTGTCTTCTTTATCTTTTCTATTTTCTTCTGGTTGTTCTTCTACTTTTTTGATTATAATTTTTTGCTTTATAATCAATTCTTGTTGATTTCCTATCTCTCTTTTTCTGATAAGTAATAAAGCTACCACTAAATAAATATATGTTAATATTAAATATAGTAAATCTAAATTTGGTACAATGAAGTTAAATCTTGTCAAAAGCATTATTGCTGTTATTATTGTAAAAACAATTGTTGCAAATGTTATTGACATACAACTTATATTAAATAATTTAGAATATTTGATTTGGATTTTCATTATTTTACTTGTTATTATTGCTATTAAAGAAATTGCTAAAACATTTATTATTGTTACTGTTACTGCTGTTAGTAATATTACTATTGATATAAATACAAGTGTTTTTTGTAATATTTCATTTTGTTTTTCATCTGTTAATAATTTTAGTGTATCTGCTTTTGTAAAGTTTGCAGGTAATCCTAATTGTTTTGCTATTGATGAATATTTGTATTTTACAATTGCTGTTTTGGGCTGTTTTATTATTAAATAATCTTTAGAAAATACAAACAAATTTCCTTTTTTATCTAATAATTCTTTATGTTCTTTTTCAACATTTGCATAGTTTGTTAATATTATTGTTCCATCAAACATCTTATCAAAATCTGTTTTATTTGTTCTAATTATTGGTTCTTCTGAATCTACTTCAAACTTATCATCTACAACTTTAAAATTAGGTAAATTGCTTTCAGCAAATTTTTTAAATACTTCCATTGCTCCTACTTCAGTTCTTGTTATTGCTGGGGTTAATATCAATGTAACTAATACTGATAATAATATTATATAACCAATAAAGCTTGAAACTGTTGATTCTGATATTTTATCATATTTATCTATTCCAAATATTGATACAATAAACTTTCTGAAAAAAGTTGTTTTTAATTTTTGTGTATTTTCCATTTTTCCTCCAATAGCACTATATTTTTGTTATTTCATATTTATTTTCTGGTAAATCTTTAATATTATAGCCTTTATTAATTATTTCTATTCTCAATTCATCTGCTTTTTTGTAATCTTTATTTTGTTTTGCTTCAAGTCTTTGTTTTGCTAATAATTCAATTTCTTCCGGAATATCTAGATTCTCTTCTGCTTGGTACTTTTCTGAATTTATTAGATCTAATCCAAGAATTTTGTCAAATTTTAAGATTAATTCTGCTATTTGCTTAGATTTTGTTTCATTTTTTAATAAATCCCATACTATTCCCATTGCTAATGGTAAATTTAAATCATCATTTACTGCCTCATGAAATTTGTTCTCTGCTTCTAACAAGATTTTATTATCAATTTTTTTCTCTGAATTTTTATTTAATAAATATAACTTACGTAATTTATTTAATGATATTTGTGCTGATTTTGAACCATCAAATGTAAAGTTTAATTTGTTTCTAAAGCTTGCGCTATAACAAAACAATCTATATGCTAATGGTTCTATTCCTTTTGCTTGCAGGTCTTCTAGTCTATATATATTATGTAATGATTTTGACATTTTTCCATTATCTATTAATAAAAATTCTACGTGCATCCAGAAGTTTGCTGGATTATGTCCAAATGCTCCTTTGCATTGTGCTATTTCATTTTCATGATGTACGGGAATATGGTCAACACCTCCTGTATGAATATCAAAATGTTCTCCTAAGAATCTCTTACTCATTGCTGAACATTCAATATGCCATCCTGGATATGATAATCCCCATTGGCTTTCCCATTTCATTAAATGTTCTTTTGGTGCTTTTATCCATAATGCAAAATCTGCGGGATTTCTTTTTTCTGGATCAACTTCTATCCTTGCTCCAGCTTCTTGTCCTTCTAATTTGTTATTTGATAGTACTGGATAATTATCTAATTTGGATATATCGAAATATATTCCTTTACTTGTTTCATATCCATAACCATTATCTAATATTGACTTTACCATTTCTTCCATTTGCATGATATTGTCTGTTGCTTTTGTTATGGTTGTTGGCATTTCAATATTTAATAATTTTATATCTTCCATAAAACATTTTGTATAATATGCTGCAATTTCATAAGGATCTTTTCCTTCTGAACGAGCAGCTTTTTCCATCTTATCTTCACCTGTATCTGCATCTGATGTTAAATGACCAACATCTGTTATATTCATTACATGATTTACTTTAAATCCATTATATTCAAGCATTCTTTTTAATGTGTCTGCAAATATATATGCTCTCATATTTCCAATATGTGCATAGCTGTAAACTGTTGGTCCACAGCTATACATTTTTACTTCATTTGGATTTATTGGTTTAAATTTTTCTTTTTGATGTGTTAATGTGTTATATAAATATATTTCCATATTATTATCCTCTATTTGTTATGGTGTTGTCGTGTTTGTTGATGTTGTTGTGTTTGTACTACCACCAGATGTTGTATTTGTTGTTGTTGTATTTGTAGTATTTGTTGTTGTAGGTCCACTTGAATTATATGTTATATAAATCTCTGTTCCTTTTTCTGCTTTTGTTGCACTCTGTGTTAATATTTGATCTTTTGCAACTCCTGCTTTATCATTTATTTTTGCTACTACAGTAAATCCTGCATCTGTTAACTTAGCTTTTGCTGCATCTAGTTTCATTCCTACTACATTTGGTACATCTAACATTACTGGTGTTGTATGTTTATCACAATATTCTGTTATTTTTCCAGATGTTAATCTTGGTGTCCAATTTCCTTTTTCTTCTGTTTCAATTACTTTACCAATATATACTGTTTCTGTATTTGGACAATATTTTGTTGCTAACTTTTTAGTTTCTTTGCATATTGTATATGCTCTTGCTCCTTCTGATTTTCCTGGAATATTGTCTTTTGAGAATATTTCATCATATGTTCCTGATGATGATGAAGTTGCTAATTTTCCTGTTGCTTTATCTACTGTTTTTGTTACAATTCCATCTGGCTTATCAAAATCTTTTTTTACTTCTTTATCTTTATTAATTCTTTTCATAACGGGAAACCATATTGATGCTGCTGAGTTTGTTCCCCAGAATGATGCTGTTTTTTCATATCCATTATCTGCTCCATACCATGTTGCTGCTGCATAATATGGTGTAAATCCACAGAACCATCTGTCTACAGCGTTTGAAGTTGTACCAGTTTTTCCTGCTACTGCCATATTTCCTAATACATTTCCGAATGATTTAGCTGTACCATCATCTACAACGTCTTCCATCATTGATGTTAAAATATATGCATTTTCTTCTGACATAACTCTTTCTTGCTTTTGTTCTGGTTCTACTATAACTTTGCCTGTTTGATCAACTACTTTTGTATAAAATGTTGGTGTATTATACACACCTTTATTAGCAATCATTGCATAAGCTGCTGCCATCTTTAATGGTGTTATTGATTCTGTTCCTAGTGCTAATGATAATCCTGCTTTTTCAGTGTCAACATTGATATCCATCTTTTTTAGGAATTCCTTTGGTTTTTCATATCCCATTATTGATAATAGTTTAATCATTGGAATATTTAATGATATTGTTAATGCTCTTCTCATTGAAACTATTCCATTATTATCACCGTCTGAGGCATCATTATGTGGTGTATAATTTTTTCCGAATGTTGTTAAATGATCATAATAAACTGTTGCTGCTGTTGTGTTCTTTGATTCTAATGCTGGTCCAACAATTCCTATTGGTTTAAATGTTGATCCTACTTGTCTCTCTGAGAATATTCTGTTTAATCCTAGTGTATCTGGGTGTTCTTCTAGCGCTCCTGCTGTTCCTAAAACTCTACCTGTTGATGGATCTATTACAACCATTGCTGATTGTGCAGTTTGTCCATTGATCTTTTTAACATATTTTGATTTTGCATATTCTTCATTTAATATTTTTTGAATTTTTGAATCTTCTGTTGTGTAAATTTTATATCCACTGTTTAATGTTATTTCTCTGGCTTCTGAGTAATTTATATCTTGTTTTGCTTTTATTTGTTTTGCAATTTGATCTATTGCTGCTGTTGTTGTAAATGAAAGTCCTGTTAATCCGTTTGTTTGGCTTCCTCTTTCAAATTTAAGTCCATCATTTACTTCTTTTACTGCATCCTTATATTCACTATCACTTATTTTCTTTAATTCATGCATTTTTCCAATTACTATTAATGTTCTGTTTTTTGCTCTTGCTAATACCTTTTCCTTACCATCTTCTTTAAAAGGATTGTATAGTGATGGTGCATGGTTAATTCCTGCAATAAACGCTGCTTGTGCTACTGATAAGTCTTTTGCTGGTTTATTAAAATAGAAGTTAGCTGCTGCTTCAACTCCTCTAATTTCAAGTCCATTTGTTGCAGATCCTAGGAATATTCTGTTTAAATATCTATTTAATACATTATCTTTTCCAAGCATCTTGTCTACTTGTATTGCTCTTGACCATTCTCTTATCTTTCTTTCTATACCTGCCACACCTTTACGAGAATCGTCATTCATTGTGATTTTTACTAATTGTTGCGTTATTGTACTTCCACCATATGAAGAGTTTCCTCTTGTTTTTATGAAAGATAATATTGCTCCAAATGTTCTCTTTAAATCAACACCATTATGTTTATAAAATCTTTCGTCTTCGATTGATATAAATGCATCTGGTACTTTTCCCATTTGATTTAATTCAACTTTTTTATTTACTTCACTTCCGGTTATAGTTGCAATTCTTTCGCCATCTTTGTTATATATTTCTGCTCCTGCATCTGCTAAAAATTGTTCTTTTGTTATTGCCCATTTATCTGTTTTAAATATGTATGTAATAAATGATGCTATTGCAATTGTTCCTATTACCATTAATGCAAATAATACTAATAAGATTTTCTTCCAAAGTTTCATTTGCTTTTTCTTGCCAGTCTTATTATTTTTATCAGAATTCTTTACTGTGGCCTTGCTTCCAGCTTTATTTGAATTTGGTCTTCTTGATTTTGTTACTTGCTTTCTTGGGGCTGACATATCTTTGTCTTTTAAAAATGCGTATTTTGACGATATTTCGTCATCTTCGCTATTTTTTCTTAAGCCTAAATCTATTGATTTGACAACTTTTTTTAATTTTGTCTTTTTTCTATTTTGATTTAGACTGTGTTTTTCATTTTCCATATAAATTCAATCCTTTCTATATGTAAAATATTTCTCTAAAATACAATATTATTATATTACAAACTCCTTATTTTTACAACCTTTTTGAAAGCCTTGGTTAGATTGATTAGTCGGTGATTTTTATATGTTTTTTTCATGTCTTAATAATGTTTTTTAATTATATTTTTGTTATTACATTTATGCCTTCTTTTATTAATAAATTGCATCCACTTTGTTTGTTACTTTGTAAATTGATTTTCCATGGAATTGTGTATATTTCTCTATTTTGATCTATTGCACATTTTGCAGTTATTAATGATCCACTCGTTTCATCTGCTTCTATTATTATTGTTGCTATTGACAAACCACTTATTATTCTATTTCTTATTGGAAAATTTTCAGGTTTTATCTTGTCATTTATTTTATATTCTGTAATTATTAATCCTTTATTTTCTATAATTTCTTTTGCTAATTTAGTGTTTTCTTCTGGATATATTTTTGATAATCCATTTCCTAAAACTGCTATTGTCTTGCCTTTTGCTGCTAGTGCTCCTATATGTGCAAATTGGTCAATTCCTTTTGCTAATCCACTTACTATTGTGAATCCTTGTGAAGCATATTTTTTGGCTAATAAATATGCATAATATTTTCCTTTTGCAGATGCATTTCTTTTTCCTACTATGCTTATTGCTTTTGTGTTTAGAATATTGATGTTTCCTACATAATATAGATTTTGAGGACAGTTATCTATTTCTAATAAATTATCGCTAAAATATATATCTCTACTATTTATTTGTTTTATTTTATATGGCATTTATTTTTCTCCTTTTTTACTAATTTTTCGCATTAAAAAAGAGCTCACTATTGTAAGCTCTTTTCTTATTTATTTAACCATTTCTCATATTCTTCAATTATTACATTCGCTACTTGTGCAGGTGTTATATTTGATGTATTTATTACTAAATCATAATTAGCTAAATCTTCTTTATGAATATTATATAATTCAAAATATCTTTCATTTTCTAATTTAAATCTTTTTTGTAAATCTTCTTTTTGTTCTTGTACTGTATTAAAATTTTCTGAAGATTTTCTATTTTCGTCAAAAAACGCTCTCTTTGCTGCTACATTTATATCTACTTGTAAATATATTTTAAATGATTCTGGTACTGCATACCAACCTAAACGTGCATCTATTACTAGATTATCATGTGTTTTAGCATATTCTTTACAGCTATTTTCTATTTGTATATCAATTTCTGGATGCGTTTTTACATATTCATTGAATGTTGTTACATCCATATTATTCTCTTTTGCAAGTTTTCTGAAATACTCACCATTACGGTATATTTCATATTTTAATCTTTCTGCAAGTTCTCTTGATACAGCCCCTTTTCCACTGGCTAAATCTCCTGCTAATGATATGATGTGCTTCTTACCCATATTACTCCTTATATTACATCCTTGTTACGTTTTTCTTTATTTTCTTTCCATTCTTCACTATTGTAAATTATGATTTTTCCTTCTTCAATTTCTTGTGCTGCTTCTGTTACAGGGTTTGGATCTTTTTGTGATGTCATTGATTCACTTCCTAAAGCTATTTGTCTTGCTCTTTTAGCTGTTGCTATTACTAATCTAAATCTGTTTTCTGATTTTCTTAACAATTCTACTACTGTTGGTTTATTAATCATTACTATATCTCCTTTTGACTGGTCTATTTCAATTATACTAGGCATTCTAGCCTATGTCAATCTTTATTAGTTTACATTATATTTTTTTAAATTTTATTATTAATGATTTTACTACATAATATATAAATATTATTGCTACCATTCCTAATACAAAAAATCTAATATTTTGATTTTCTCTTCCATATAATCCATATAATATCATTGTGAATGATGTCATTATAAATGCTTCCACTGCATATAAAAGCAATGATTTTGATTCTTTTTTATTAGATATTTCAAACATTATAACTACTGCAATTATTTCGATTATTATTAATGTTTTCATGTTACTTAAAAATGTAATTTTATTTAGCGAATTTCCTAATCCGACCACTAACCATAGATATATAATTGATGTTATTGCTATCAATATATTTGTTAATATTAGTTTATATCTATCAATATTTTTAATTAAGGCTTTTTCCTTATTTTCTTTTATTTCTTTTTGAATCTCATCTAATTGAGTTGTCGTTATTTCTTCCTTTTCCTCTTTCATAGATCCCCCTAAAATTCATATTCGTATATTAGCATACTTATCATCGTTATTGGTGCTGTTTCTGTTCTGAGGATTCTTTTTCCTAATCCTACAGTTTTGGCTCCACATTCTTCTAAATTTTTAACTTCTTCAATTGACATTCCACCTTCTGGCCCAATTACTATTCCTATTCTTTCTGCATTTGGATTTTGTTTTATTACTTCTTTTATGTTTGTTTTTCTTTCATTTTCATAAGCTATTAGAACTAAATCGTATTCAGAAATTTCATTTTTCAATTGTTCCATTGTTATTAGATTTTCTACTTTTGGAATTATATTTCTCTTGCTTTGTTTTGCTGCAACTTCGGCAATTTTTTGCCATCTATCAATTTTTTTATCATCTTTTAATTTACTTATACAATATTTCATATTTACTGGAACAAATCTGTTTGCTCCTAATTCTGTACATTTTTGGATGATTGTTTCCATTTTTTCTGCTTTTGGTAATCCTTGAAATACTGTAATATCTAGGTTGGATTCTGTTGATGTATTTTCTTCAATTATATTACATTTTACTTCTGTTTTTGTAATTTCTGAAATTTCTACTAAATAGCTTTTTCCACTTTCTTTATTGCATACATATATTTTGTCACCAATTGTTTTTCTTAATACATTCACTAAATGATTATAATCTTCAGTTATTATTGCTTTATCAGCAGTTATATTGTTATTTTCTACAAAAAAATTATACATTTTGCCTCCAATTTGTATTTAAATTATACCATTTTTTTGTTTTATAATCTATAATTTTATATTTTATTCATAAAATACAAAAAAAGAGTCATTAAATAACTCTTTTTGCTTTTGCTATTTAAGTATTGATTCCTTATACTTTAATTCTTGTGTGGTACTATTCATATGGAATACCTATTTTATGATATTTTTTTTTGTTCAAACCAATTTTATCATAACTGGTATTCCTTTTATAATTATTTTTTATATCTTTTTTATTACTGTGACATATCTATTGTAAACCTATGAATAGAATAATTGCTATTTTTAAAATAACTTTTTTAGCCATGAAAATTCTCCATTCTTTTTATTATATAGAACAGTATTATAAAAATACAAAGTTCTAAAAAATTTAATAAATAATTTTCATAATATTCTATGTTATTCTGTAATATTAAATTCTACTGAAAAATAGATTTCCTTTCCTTCATTATCGTATACTTTTTTTATTAATCTATAGGTTCCTTTATCAAGTGCTCCATATAAATCAGTCCATTTCTCATTAGTTTCAAACTTCCCTGTATTATTAATATTAAATCCTAATGCCGGAAAACTATATTCATGATTAATGATTTTTGGTTCTTGCCAGTTATTATTTACTTTCTTTTCTATTTTAAACCAGTAACCATACGAAAAAGGATATAAATTAGTATCTTTAATGATAATGCTTGCACCATTTTTATTTAATGTTCCTTCTTTTATTTCCATTTTTACATTTTTAATACTTCGTTCTTTTAAATCCTGAACATCATTATTATTTAGAATATTATTTTCATTATTTATTATAGTATTATTGTTTGTTATAGTATTTTCATTGCTCTTAATAAAATTATAATTGTTTATTTTTTTATTTTTCGTATTTTTATGTTCTCTTGTATAAAAAAATATTGCAACTAAAATTATCAAGATAACAATAGAAATAACAACAAAAAACCACTTTTTCATTTCTTTTCCCTCCTTTCTTTTAATATTTTGAAATTTACTTACTATAAGTTTTGTATTTAATGTACCGATTTTCCTCCAATTTTTATTCAAATTATACCATTTTTTTGTTTTATAATCTATAATTTTATATTTTATTCTTAAAATGCAAAAAAAGAGCTATTTAATAACTCTTTTTGCTTTTTGCTTTTGGTATTTAAGTATCTTTTTATTTTATATCCAATGCATTCTTTGGACAGACTTTAGTACATTCACAGCATAATATGCATTCTGTTCCGTTTTTTCTTTTTCTTGAATCGTCTAGCATATCTACATTCATTGGACATACTTTTATACATTTTTTACAATTGATGCATTTATCGTGATTGCATTTTATTCTTAAATATGAAAAATAGCTTGCTGGTTTTAAAAATACTACAATTGGGCAAATATATTTACAAAATGCTCTATTGTCTTTAAAAATGAAAGCTAATGAGATTCCTAGTATGTAATATATTAAATTTCCTATAATAAATGACCAAAACATTATATTTTCAAGATTTCCAACTTTTAAAATAAATAATGCTGATACTGATAATAATGATATTAGAAATACTATATATCTAATCCATCCTAATTTTTTTCTATCTTCTTTGGGTATTTTGTATGGTAGTAAGTCAAGTACCATTGCTGTCCAGCATGCGTATCCGCACCAACCTCTACCGAAAAATAGTGGTCCACATATTTTAGCTACAAAATAATGTATTGTTGCCGCTTCAAAAACTCCTAGGAATAAATAATACCAGAAGCCCTCTATTTGCATGTTTTCTCTAGATAATATTCCAAGATATATTAGCATGTAAAGGCCAACGCCTAGCTGTACAAGATGCCTTGCATATTTCTTTTTATATATCATTAACGAAATTCCTACTCCAACACATGTGCCAATGTATGTGAAATTAAGCAAATAAAAGATTTTCTTTGTCGATAGAAATAGTGTTATTGCTACTATTTCAAATATTATCCATATTGTTATCGGAATGATATTTTCTTTTATAATTTTCTTCATTACATTCTCCCAAAATTATTGTTCGGCTATTATTGTACTACTGTGGTACTAACAAAAAAACAAATCCTAAAACTTTTTATTTTAAAGAGTTTTAGGATTTCAGTTATGGTGGGCAGAGATGGATTCGAACCATCGTACCCTTTCGAGAACAGATTTACAGTCTGCCGCCTTTAGCCACTCGGCCATCTGCCCATAAAGAAGTGTTAAACTAATGGTGCGCCCTCTAGGATTCGAACCTAGGACCGACCGGTTATGAGCCGGTTGCTCTGACCAACTGAGCTAAGGGCGCATTTGTTTAACACCTCTTTATTTTAATGTACTTTATTTTATTTGTCAATAGATATATTTACTTTTTTAAAGTTTTTTTAATATTAATATCTATTATATCCTGTTTGTGCTTCTGGTAATGCTAAAGTAGCATTCTTTGATCCAAACAAGAACTTAATTGCTCTAACCAATTTACTATTTTTTAGTCTTTCCCAGAATGATGGTTTCTTTGTTTCGTATTGCATTTCCATCATTGGTTGATTAAATTGTGTATATTGATTGTTTTGTCTTAATTGTGTATTTTGTACTATATTTTGTTGTGGTACAAAATTATTGACTAATGGGACTACTCTTTGTGTATTTATTTGTGTAGCTTGTTGTACAGGTTGTCTAACTTGTTGATTTTGTGCTATAACATTATTATTTGCAATTGGGGCAATTTTTATTGGCTCAACTTTTGCAAACTGTGGTTGATTTATTATTACTTGTTTATTTGGCTTTACTGGTTGTACTCTTTGCATATTAACTTGTTGTGCACTTGCCAATTGAACTTTTGGTTCTACAGATTGGTCTGGATATGCTTTTGCAACTTGTTGTTTTACTACAACGTTTTGTGCTACTGGTTTTGATGCTTGTTGAATTGTAACTTTGTTTGCTTGTGGTGTAAATTGTTGTATTGGTTGTTGTGTTATAACTTTATTTACTTGGTTTGTAGCTTGCTTAGTTGCTTGCATTACTGGTCTTTGTGTTATAATTCTTTGTCCTTGTTGAACTTGACTTGGAACATTTTGTGTTGTAGCTTTCTTTGGTGCTTCCACTTTAGCTTTTTCAACGATTTTTTGTTTATTAAGTTCTGAGTCTGCTGGCATTGGAATTGTCTTTAATGCATCTGATATTTCTATTCCTATATAACTTAATGCTTTTAATCTATCTTCATATCTTTCAATGTCAATTTCTATATGTAAGTTTGATTGTAAATTTAGAATTCTTGCATTTAACATTTTCATTGTTGCTTGATATTCTTCTGTTTCTTTATTTTCTGCATTTCCAATTTTGTTAACTGCTTCTAATATTTCTGGTGACAACCTTTTGCTTACCTCAATTAGAGCTTTTTTCCAAGTTGCATCTTTACTTTCTGCTAATGCTATTGTTTGCTTTAATATTGAAGCTGATTTTATATTATATTCCTTTTGCTTTACTAATTCTTCAACTTGTTTTGTACTTACTTCAAATTGATTTGTTGCATATTCTATTAATCTATATGCTTGATCATATACACTTTTTGGGAAATTCTTTTTCTTTGGATATTCAATTAAATATGTCTTTATAGACTCTATTAGATCCTTAAAATAAGAGTTGCCATCTAATTCAATGATTTGCTTCTTACTCTTTGGATTTATTATTCTCTGTACTTTGTCTATGTTAGATAATATTTTCTCCTCTGTGATTACCATTCTCACATTAACAATACCATGTTTTGGCACTTTAATCCCTCCCTACTTTTTAAGAATCCATTTTTTCTCTGATAGTATTTTATTATATATTGTCATTCTATGTCAATCAATTGATTGATTTATTTTATTACTTTTTCGTTACATTTTCGTCACAATTATGTGTATAAAAATAAGCAACAACATATCTTATTAATTTGTTGTTGCTTATTTTTATTATTTATTTATTTCCTTATATCTCTTAATTTTCATTGTTGATGTTTTTTCAAACTCATCATGTTTTATTTCCAGTTTTTTAATATATTTATATGATGTTAATTTTTTGTTTACTTCTTTTATTTTGTCCCATATTATGTCATGTATTTCTTCTTCTGTTTTTTCACCATATTTTTCTTTAATATAATCATTATCGACGATAATTCTTGCTGTTATTATTAGTTCTTTATCATTCTTTCCTTTATTGTCTTCTGCACTTGGCTCTTTTCCATATACCATTACTTCTTTTATTTCTGGAATATTTTGTAATAAACCTTCTATTTCTTCTGGATAAATATTTTTTCCATTTTGTGTTACTATTACATTTTTACTACGTCCTGTAATATATATGAAACCATCTTTATCCATATATCCAACATCTCCTGAATGAAAATATCCATCTGGTCTTATTGCTTTATTTGTTTCTGCTTCGTCTTGATAATATCCTAACATTAATGTTGGTGATTTAATTAATATTTCTCCTTCACCGTTTTCATTTGGATTGTCTATTATAATGTCTGCACCAACTACAGCTTTTCCAACTGATCCGACTGTTGTTTTATATTCTGGTGTTAATGCAGAAATTGGAGCTGTTTCTGTTAATCCATATCCTTGTAAGAAAATAATTCCTAAGTCAGTAAACCATTGTGCTATATTTTTATCCATTGGTGCTGCTGCTGATACAATTATTCTTAATTTTCCTCCAAGATTTGCATATATTTCTTTAAATACATTTCTTTTACAATTAATTCCTATTGCTTTTAGTGCATTTGTAATTCCCATCATTGATTTTACAAGTTTGTCTTTATGACTCTTTTTTATTGAGTCCATGATTTTCTTATAGAAATTTTCTACTAATAGTGGGACTGCTAATATTGCTGTTGGTTCTGATTCCTTTAAGTCTGGCACAATATATTTTAGTCCTTCACATACTGCAATTGATGCTCCTTGTGATATTGGATATAAAAATCCAATTGTTGATTCATAAGTATGGTGTAGTGGAAGTACTGAAAATAGTCTGTCTGTAGGATATAGTGTTATATATGCTGGTATACAGTTTATATTTGCTGCTAAGTTTCTATTGCATATCATTACACCTTTTGAGTTTGAGGTTGTTCCTGATGTAAATATTAATACTTTGAATTCTTCTGGGTCTATCTCAATTTTTTCAAAATCTTTATCACCTGATTCTATTATATTTTTTCCTGCTTGTACTAAAAATTTTATTCCTACATCTACTCCTTGTAATGGCTTGTCTGAATTCATTTCTATATAATATTTTACATTTTTATTATCTTTTTTTACTTTTTTTATTACTTCTGATAATTTTGCAGAATAAATGATTGCGTCTGCTTTAGATCTTTTTATTAAATTTTCAATTTCATTTTGTGGTAATTCTTTGTCAACAGGTACTGCCATTCCTGCTCCACACAATAATGCCATATATGATAAATACCAACCATATTGATTTTCGCCTATAATAATTATTCTCTTATCTTTTAAATTCAATAATTTTGTTATAGCTGTCCCTAAAGCATCAACTTCTTCTCTGAATTCTTTATATGTCTTTACTTGATATGGTGTTTTGTGGTCTGGCTTTTCCAAAATACATGGATTGTCTGCATATTTTTCAGATGATTTATAGAAAAATTCTTTTACTGTTTTATAATTTGGATGATCATATGGCTCATTTCTCTTTTTTATTGGTTTGAACTCATTTTTTTCCGCTTCCTTTTTTAATTTTTCAACGTCAATTTCTTTCATGATTTCATCGCCATCCATTTTAATTTTTTTGAACTTCATGTTTGGTATTTTAAAATTTAATCTCATTCCTTTTCCCCCATACTATTTTTTTAAGAATTGAATAAATGTTTTATCTATTTCTTTATATAGCTTTTCAATATCTATTACATTATCTTTTTTATAATATAAATTTCCACATGCTAAACTAAATAGTTCACTTGCTAGAACTTCTGGTTCTGCTTCTATTAGTTCGCCTTTTTCTATACCTTTTTTTACTAGATTTTTTACTATTTCTATATATTCATCTACATATTTTTGACATATATTACTTCTAGGTGTTCTTCCCCATATTTCTCTTAAAACAATCGACATAAAATTTTCGTATTTTATAATAATCTTTATTTGTATTAATACTATTGCTCTTATTTTATCAATATATCTTTTTTGTTGCTTTGTTTTTACACTTATGCTGTTTTTTAATAATTCCATTCCTTCTTTTACAAGGAATTCAAATATTTCTTCTTTGCTTGAGAAATGATAATACAATGTTCCTTTTGCTACGCCGACTTCTGTTGTGATTTCTTCTATGCTTGTGCTATCATAACCTTTTTCTGCAAATAGCTTCATTGAAGTTTCAAATATTTTTCTTTTTGTTTTATTCATTTTTAGCCTTTCTTACGATTTATTGGTTTATTGATTTTAAATCATCTATTGCTTTTCCTGCACCGTATGCGACGCACAGTACTGGCTCTTCTGCTATTTTAGTACTTATTTTTGTATATTCTTCAATTAGTTTATCCATTCCATATAATAGACTTCCACCACCTGTCATATATATACCTTTGGTTTTTATTCCTTCGAGCATCTCTGGTGGCGTTTTTTCTATTATTGTTTTTACTGTTTCTGCAATTTCAATTGCTTTTGGCCTTAAAATTTCCATTATTTCAACAGTGCTTATTTCTATTACTTTTGGTAAACCAGTTACTAAATCTCTTCCTGTTACAATTTTCTTTAGATTTTGATCAACTGGCATGACTCCTCCAATTGCTATTTTTATATCTTCTGCTGTTCTTGGACCTATCAGTACTTTATATTTCCTTTTAATATGTGCAATTATTGTTTCATCAAACTTGCTACTTGCTATATTTATCGTTGAGCTTAGTACTGATCCTTTATTTGCTACAACTGCTATATCTGTTGTTCCTCCACCTATATCTACTATTAAATTTCCTGATGGTTTTGTTATATCAATTCCTGATCCCAATGCTGCTGCTACTGGTTCTTCTATTAAATATACTTTTCCTGCTCCTGCTTGCATTGCTGCATCTATTACTGCTCTTTTTTCAATATCATTTACTTGTGATGGAACACATATCATGATTTTAGGTTGTGAAAATGATGTGCTGTACTTTTTTATATAGTGTCTTAATAATCTTAATGCTATTTTAAAATTTGATATTACTCCTTCTTCTAATGGTCTTATTAATTCTATGTGATTTGGAGTTCTTCCTAACATTTTGTATGCTTCTGTGCCTATTTTAAAATAGTTTTCATCATGTTTATTTATTGCTACAATTGATGGTTCAAGTGCGACAATTCCTTTTCCTTTGACATATACAATTGTTGTTGCTGTTCCTAAATCAATTCCTATTTCAGCGCTCAATTTGTATATATTCTCCTTTCTGTTAGAATGCTATTTTTTCTGATATATATTTTTCTACTTGGTCTATTGGAATTCTAATTTGTTCCATTGTGTCTCTATCTCTTACTGTTACTTGATTGTCTTCTAATGTATCAAAGTCAACAGTTATACAGTATGGTGTTCCTATCTCGTCCTGTCTTCTATATCTTTTTCCAATTGATCCTGCTTCATCATAATCTACTGGAAATGCTTTTGCAAGTGTTTGGAACACTTCATCTGCTTTATCATTTAGTTTCTTTGATAATGGTAGAATTGCTGCTTTATATGGTGCTAATGCTGGATGTAAGTGCAATACTACTCTTGTATCCCCTTCGCCTAATTCTTGTTCTTCGTATGCATTACATAGAAATGCTAATGTTACTCTGTCTGCACCGACTGATGGTTCTATTACATAAGGGATATATTTTTCATTAGTTTCTGGATCTAAATATGACATATCTTCTTTTGAATGTGTTTGGTGTGCTGTTAAGTCATAATCTGTTCTATCTGCAATACCCCATAACTCACCCCATCCAAATGGAAATGCAAATTCAATGTCTGTTGTTCCCTTACTATAAAATACTAATTCTTCTGGTGAATGGTCTCTTAATCTTATATTTTCTTCTTTCATTCCTAATTCTAATAACCAATTTTTACAAAATTCTTTCCAATATTTCCACCATTCTATATCTGTTCCTGGCTTGCAGAAAAATTCCAATTCCATTTGTTCAAATTCTCTTGTTCTGAATGTAAAATTTCCAGGTGTTATTTCATTTCTAAATGCTTTTCCTATTTGTGCAATACCCATTGGTATCTTTTTTCTTGTTGTTCTCATTACATTTTTGAAATCAACGAATATTCCTTGTGCTGTTTCTGGTCTTAAATATACTGTTGATGTTGAATCTTCTGTTACACCTTGGAATGTTTTGAACATTAAATTAAATTTTCTAATATCAGTATAATTCAATTTACCACATTTTGGACAAACTATTTTATGTTCATTAATATATTTTAACATTTGCTCATCAGTCCAACCGTCTGCTACTATATCTTCTCCTTTTTCGTGTGCATAACTTTCTATTAGTTTATCTGCTCTATGTCTTGTTTTACATTCTTTACAATCTAATAATGGATCAGAGAATCCACTTACGTGTCCTGATGCTACCCATGTTTCTGGATTCATTAATATTGCTGCATCTAATCCTACAATATTTTTATTTTCTTGAATGAATTTCTTTCTCCATGCTGCTTTTACATTGTTTTTTAATTCAACTCCTAATGGGCCATAATCCCATGTGTTTGCTAGTCCTCCATAAATTTCTGATCCTGGATATACATATCCTCTGCTTTTACATAATCTTACGATTGTTTCCATGTCTTTTAACATTAATTTCTTCTCCTTTCAAGATTTTTATATAGCTTCGGGTGCAAAAAGAGCTCACAATCCCTAACTATATAATAATAGTTAGGGACGTAAGCTCTTAGTTTACGCGATTCCACCCTAATTGGCATCTAATTGATACCCACCTCAATTTATTAAATTAATGCTCCGAAGCTCCACCATATATATCAATTGCAAATTTACACCAACCATTTGCTCTCTCTTAATCTCTATATACTTTTTCTTCATCACTGCTGATTTGAATTATATATTATTTGTGTTTTATTGTCAATATTTTAGAGATTAGTTTGTTATTCTCGTATGTGTCAACTAAATGTATGCAAAATTTTATATTTATGAATTTTTCTTTTTTCTTTTTATTGAATAAATATTTAATATTATTAGTGCTGTTATTGATAATATACATAGTGAAATCGCTATTTTACGCCCTTTTAATTTATATTGCATAACTATTTTATGCTGTCCTTGATTTATCTTTACTGTTATGAATTCTGAATCTGATAACTGCTTTGTTTCTTTACCGTCTATTTTTATTTGCCAAGAATATTCATTTGGAATCATTATATTTAAATATCCGTCTTTATTTGCATTTACATCCATTGTTAATGTTTCATTTTTGTATTTTATATTGCTTGCGCTCTGATGTATTTTTGTATAGGCTATCTCAAATTCTTTTTGGTCTATGGCTTTAATTTGTATTTTTTTAATATCAATTTTTTCATTTGTCATAAAGTATATTTTTATATTATTTACTTTATGTTTATTATTAATGTTTAAAATACCATTTTTCGCAGCTCCTGCATAGTCATCGTAAAATTCATTATTTACATAGATTTTAAATGCTGGATTATCTAATTCATAATTTGTATTAATATAAAAATATATGTTTTTGTTATCAATTTCATTTATTTCTAATTCTATATTCGAACTTTCATCTTTTCTCTGGTACTCATTTTCATTTATTTTATTTAGATTGTTATATTTTATTTTTTTTACTTCAACATCTTTAAAATAGTTCTCATTACTATTTGTTAAATTATTTAAAATTTTGTTTTGTGTTTCAAATGGTGATTTTAATTGTTCTTCTAATTGTTTTATATACCCATCACTTATAAAACCTAATGGCAAATGTTTTTCATTTTTTAGAAGATGATGTTTTCCATATGTTCTTTCATTTTTAAAATATTCTTCATCTTCATAATTTGATATCTTATATTTTATATTGAATAACATATCTGTTATGATTGTGTTTCCTCTACCATAAGATGGCCAATCCATATAATAGCTATAACCTATTTTCTTTAATAAATCACTTACATTTTTATCAAATGTAGAACTTGAGTGCGATATTCCTTTATAGTTTAGCATTAGAGAATCGTTTAAATAGAAATTTGATGTTTTCTCCATTCTATAAAATTCTTTATCATTATCTATTATTTCTTTTACAGGATCTTTAAATTCTGCATAATTGCTCATGTATGTATTAAGCTTTGCTTCATTATCTTCTAATTCCTTGAATGTAAACGTGTAATTTATCAATAATTCAATGCATAAAACCAATCCGATTATTGGCATTATATTTATTTTTTTGTCTATTAATATTGTTACTATGTATGTTGCTGCTATTATCATTGATATTGTGATATATTGTGTTTCTATGAATTTATAATTCTGCATTAACATAAATATTCCTATTAATAGATTTATTAGAAATATAATCACTAATTTTGGTACTTCTATTTCTTTAATGTAATTCCCTGTTCTTAGTGCTGTTAGTATTAATAAAAATGATAGACAAAATGCATATCTATATGGATATCCTGTTGTTTCTTTTAATCCATGGAATATTAAGTTTAATAATTTATTATTCATTATCAATATCATCATTAATATAAAGATGATTGTTAGAATTTTTTCTTTAACTTTGATTTTTTGGCTTAATAAAAATATCTCTGCTAAGACTAATGTTAATATTCCACAATATGCTATTGGTGTTCCATTGCCGTATATTTGTGATTTTGTTTCACTTCCAATTAAGAATTTAGGTAAAAATTCTATGAATTTAAAATTTCTTTTTAATATATCTGATTTGGCTATTGCTAATCCTGCTCCCTTACCTCCTTTTATTACAAAATATGTTGGAACAATGACTATACTTGCAATTCCTATTGATATTGCTGTGTATAATGCAAATCTTAATATTGTTTTAAATTTATTTTTTTCTTCTGATAGAATTAATTCATATATAAAGTACATACATATAAATAAGAATATTTCAAATCCTATATAGAAGTTTGTTATTAGTGCTAGTGCCAAGGAAATTATGTATGTATTAAATTTATTTTCTTTAATAATTTTTATTACACCTATTGCTATGATTGGTAGTAAAATTATGCCATCAAGCCACATTATATTCATTTGATATGCAACAACATATCCCATTAATCCATATGCTATTGATGCAAATATCTTTATTTGATTGTTTTGTGTTTTATATTTAGAAAATGCATATAATGCTAGTGATGCACTCAATATTTTTAAATATGTCATTAATGTAAATATATCAATATATGATTCTGGTTTTGATATCAAAAATAATATATTGTATGGACTTAATAAGTAATATGCCCATATCCCAAATACATTTCCTCCTATTGATTTTGTAAAACTGTATATGAAACTATCTTTCCCCATAAAGGCATTTTTCATATATATCCAATATTCAAAATATTGTCCTTTGACATCTGATCTAAATAGTGAATGATCCCCAAATGGGTGAATTCTACAAATTATCATATATATTAAATATAATATTGTTATTATTCCGATTATTATTAGTTCATTTCTGTGCTTTTTTATAAAATCTTTCACATTTTCTCCTGATTTATTATTTTGATATAGTATATCATCTTACTTTAAATATTAATAGGATTTTTTCTTGTTTTTTGATTCTAAATTTTCTATTTTTTCCCGATTTTACTGAGTTTTGTTACAAAAATATGTTTTTTTTGCTTATTTTCCAACTTTTTTTGATATATTTATTGACATTATTGGTTTAGATTGCTATATTTGACTTGTACAAAAGAAGTATACAATATATTAAATTCTATTTAGGAGGTTTTATTTATGAACAAAGCAGATTTAGTTAGTGCTTTAGCAGAAAAAACAGGAGCAACTAAAAAAGCAGCTGAAGCTTCATTAGACGCTTTAACAGAAACAATTACAGATGCTTTAAAGAAAGGTGAAAAAATCACATTAGTTGGTTTTGGTTCTTTCGAAGTTAAGAAAAGAGCAGCTAGAAAAGGAAGAAATCCTCAAACAGGTGAAGAAATTAAAATCGCAGCTTCTAAAGCTCCAGTATTCAAAGCTGGTAAATCTTTAAAAGATGCAGTTAACAAGAAATAATTTTAAGCTCTATTTTATATAGAGCTTTTTTATTTTGCATAAAAAAATAATTCCATAATTACTTTAAAAATCAATAATTATGGAACTATAAAATATATTTATGATATCAATTTATTATCATTTTCGATATCTTTTTTGCTCAAACCACTAAACAATCTGCTAAAGAATGACTTCTTAAAAATGTTAATATATTTATTGGCTAAATTTTGAGATTCAGATAACTGTTTTTTTAAATCTTTTATTTCTAAATCTTTCTGCTCTAATTGTGTTTTTAATTTTTTTCGTAATTGTTCACAATTTTCTTTTTGAATTTCTTTTTCCTTATTTTTTTCAAGAATAGCTTTCATTGTTGGAAATTTAAATTTATTATTTTCTGTCCCGTTTGCTAAAGGACTAGGATAAAACATATTTTTCCTTATTAAAAATAAATTAATATCTATATCAATAATGCCTTCAACTAGTGGGCTACTATTTACCGATATATTATCTGTTTTAATTTCTCTTAAAAATATAGATGCATTCTGGTAATTATTCGTAAATATACTACTACTATATCCAGAGGTATTGAAATTAATTTGTCCTATTGCCTCTTCAAAATCTTCAACTCCAATATAATTTTCAAAAGGAACACTTAAATCGTTTCGCACATATATATCTATATTTTCATTCTCATTTATTATCTTTTGAATAAGAGTTATATTAGTTAAATCTTCTATATATATATCAAAATTGTTATATCCTTTACAAATAACTTCAACTTTGGATACTTTTTTTATTTTATCTTGTAAGCTCTTATTTCCAATAGCAAAAACTTTATTTATACTCGTGCTATTTGAAAGTAATTCTTCTATTCTACTTGTATATATTATTTGTACCAAATTTTTATCTATGCCATAAGCTTCTAATATTCTTTTGATAAGTATGATAATCAGCTCATTTGTAGCTTTCATATAATCAGATTCACTTGTTATAATTATACTATTATGTGTTATTATTCCTTTTAGTACAAATTCTAGTAAACAGTATGTATTTCCATCATAGACAAGACATATTGTTCCTAATTTATCTGTTTGTTTTCCCTGTAAATAATTATTTTCATTTTGATTCATATATACAACATTCCTATATGCATCTTCAATATCTTTTATTTTATTATTCAGTTTTTGCAACATACTGAAATTTAATTTAAAGCCATTATGATTTTTTACATCTATCTTATTTGCTTTATCTATATCTTCTTTATTTTCTTCTAATAATTCAAGTATATTTTTTACAACTTTCCTACCATCTATATTAAAATCCATATTAGTATGTGCCATTATTGCATTCCCTAATATTTCCCTTATGTTATTCATATAATTTCTCCCCCCTTTCATTATTCTCTTTTTCTATTTCTTCCATAGCAGTTTGTATAATATTATGTTGTTCTTCGCTTAACGATGATAAATCAACTTTTGAATCTTGTATTCCTATCTGATTTAAAGCTTTTTTTACTTGGTACATTATATGGGCTGTTGCTTTTTGTTTCTGTTCTTCATTTAATTCTTTTTTTAATGGTGAAGAAAATAAATCCCCTATTATTATTTTATTATCTTTATCTTTGCTATATATAATAGCAATTCTTGATGTTGCCATTACTCGTGTATCATTTGGATTCATTCCATATTCTCTTGCTATACTATTTATAATTCTTTGCGATTTTGATAAATTTTCTTTATCATTTCTTTCACTTAGATATGTTAAATTATCTCTGCCTGTTACCTCTTCCATTCTTTTCATTTTAAATAACACTGTAGTAGACATATTTGTTCCGTCGTATACAGGTACATCATCTTGATGAACATATAAGTTTTTGTGTTCAGATTTTATAGTACCGTCTCTTTCTGCAATTGTATATTGTGTACTTGCATCTGTATATGGGTGTGGTAATCTGCTTGTTCCTTTTACTGAAACTATATCAGTTTCTTGATGTATAGTGTTGTCAGCTTTTATTGCGTCAGCAATATCATTATAACCTAAGCCAATTGTAACTTTTCCAAGTAGTAACGCATCGTATTGTTCTCTAGTAATAGTTTTATTATCTAATAGTTCTTGATAAATTCTTGCATCTTCTTTCATTAAATCTTGAGCTGCTTTTTTATAAACCTCTAATACATCAGAAGTTAATTTCTTTCTACCAATATTGGGGTGCTCTTTTTCATATAACTCAAATATTCTGTTTGGTATTTCAATATTGTCAAAGCATCCTGTATATTGATTTCTCCAGAACCAACTTTGTGCTACTAATCTTCCCTCTTCATCTCTTACACAAAATACTCTACCATCCGGAGATACAACACTATGTTCCATACTCGTTTGTCCAGCTCCACGAATTTCTTGACAGCAATCCGTTAGTGTACCTATTGTTAGTGCAAGTGGATCATCGCATCTCAACATTTCATAAGTATATCCTTTTGTAGTTCCTTGTATTCTCGGAATGCTTGAAAAATCTCTTGTTTCTCCTTCATTAAATAAATCCTGTATTGCCTCAAAATCTTTTTGCGAATATCCTGCTATTTTGGCCTGTTCTGCAAGCCCTTCATTTCCAACCTCAATATCTGTATATACAATACTTTTAATGTAATCCTGTGCTACATCAAGAGTTAATCTTCTACCTGCATTTGTTCTTACAATATCTTTAAATTGTCTTTGTATTGTTGCAATATCTTTTATATATTCTGGATTAGATATTATTTCTTCAATATTATCATTAAAGAATCTTACAAACTCAGGATTGTATTCCATTGTAAATGAGTCAAACATTTGATGAGCTTTTTCTGGCGTTAAAATTCTTGGTATTTGTGATTTTTCTAAAATTTCTCTTACCATTCTAACGCTATCTTTATTTTTTTGTTTATCCATACTTAAGACATATTTCCCCTCATCGTTTAAAGTATATGCCTGTTCAAATAAAGTTTTCATTTCTTTATCTTTTTGTTTAGGATCAAAATTACTTCCACTCCATCTAAATGGATCAAATGCTCCACTAAACATACTTGTAACTTTTTCATATTCTTCTTGTGTTAATTCTTGGGGAACAACTGTAAACAATTTCATTGTTTTATTAAATCCATCATCATCGCCTTGAAAAACTCCCATAACATATGATGCTTTTAAAATTGCAGCTTTACCATCATCGTTTAAATTATAATTGTCTATTCTCATTAGTTGTGACCATTTTTTACTATTGCCAAGAAAACTATCTATTTCGCCCTCTGGGAAGTTGAGCATAACAACATGATGTGGTACGAATTTTCCACCTGTAGATCTATACCAATTTTGCAATACATCCTCTTTATGATTTTGAACCATTTTTTCAATTATTTCTGGATTTCTTGTTCCTAACTTCATTATAGATTTATTATCAAATCTTTTAAATAGTTCGCTATATTCTTCTGTAAAAGCTCTGCTTAAATCTTTTCCTCCTAAAAATTCTTTCCACTCTGGATTATCCTTAATTAATTGAAAATAAATACCACCCTGAATAATATGTTCCATTATCTCTTCACTATCGTAAAATTTGCTTTTTAATTCATTAGGAGCATTTTCATCTAAAAACATATCTGGATGTAATTGTTTAAAAAATCGAGGTGCCATTGGAGTGTACATAGATTTCCTATTTAAAATATTTTGTTCTATTTCAATTTCTAATGATTTTATTTTTTCTTGATTACTTTGTCCATTAACTACAAAATTTGCATTGACATTTCGCAAATAATCTCCATATTCTTCTGCTAAATCCATTATTTCTTTTTCTGTAAATTCTTTCCAAAGTGGATGTATAATTTTTTCTCCCGAAACCATTTGTAACATTTTTATTTTACTAAAACCTACACTAATATCTTTAGTAAGTAATAATTCTTTTATTTTTGGATTTCTTCTAATATCAGAAAAAGTTAAATTTCCTTCATAGAATTTTTTTCTTAAATCTTCATCAATCTCTTTAGGTAAAAATAACTCTGGATGTTTCTCTTGAAAACTTAATGGTAATTCTTCAAAATACTCTATTCCATCTTCTTTTATTCCTCTATATATTGATTGTTCAATTATTTCTCTTATACTCTTTACAGAAATTTCATCTTTTGTTGATATTATTCTTATATTATCTAAACATTTACCATAATCAGCACATAATTTTAAAAATTCTTCTTGTCCTAATTTTTCTGAAAGATATTGAGCCATATTTACAGTATTTGGAATTCCTCCAATTACATTTCCATCTTTATCTTTTTGTAGTAAAGCAAATCCAGCAGTCATATTTTGTGGAAATGCTCTACTCAAATCTTTTCCTTGTAATAATTGAATAAGCTCTGGGTTTTGTCTTACCATCTTTGCTGTCATGTGTCTTGTATAAAAAGCTCTTTTAATATTTCTTGGAAGCTCTCCATCTAAAAATATATCTTGATACTCTTCTCTAAATTTTCCTTGTATAAAATCATAATCTTCATAATAATATCCAGTTAACAAGCCTCTTTCTTCTCTTGCATGTAATAAAATTTCATACATTCTATATCTAAATTGTTCATATGTAAGTTGTTCATCACCTTCTAATTTTGGAGCTTTTCTTTCTGCTTCTGCTAACATAGCCAGATAAATATCATTTTCCCCCAGCTGATGAGAAAACATTCCACTTGTTTCTTCATCTAATGCAATAATATTGTCAATTCCATATTTCTCTATAAATTCTTTTTCTATATCTTGAAATCTTCCCATATTAATTAAATCAAGAGGTCTTTTTTCAAGCATTTCTTTTACTTGATGTAAATCATTATAAGTTTCGGATAATTCAGATAAGTCTTTTATTCCATACTCTAAAAGTTGCTTTACATCATAGCTATCTAATAATCTTTTGCTATCTCTATCAACTAATTTCTTTATATCTTTTAATTCTATTCCATTTAAACTAGCTATTTCCTCTATACTAGTTAATTTTTGATCTTTAAATAAATATTTTATGTCTAAACCAGATTTTATGATTTTATCAATTCCATATTTTTTTATAAATTTTCTTGTAGTAGGAGTTGCCGGTAAATATTCCATAGGAATAAAATCTAAAATCATTTTAAATTCATCCCAATTTTGAACTTGCTCAAAACCATTCCTAGTAATATAAGTTGTAAGTGCAGTACTCATTATCTCTTTTCTTTGTTCTTCTGTTATCGGTCCAGTAGGAACTTCAATGGTTTGCATCGCAGTATAATCATTTAATAATCTATCAATTATTGGCTTATAATTTACAAATAATTGATATATGTCATCTCCATATAGATTTACAATTTTCATTCCATCACTATCATAATCTCTAAAAGAATGTGCAATAACTTTTCCTTCAAAATATTTTAAATTTTCACTAAATTCTTTAATTGATAGATGATGTTCATAATAATGTTCTCTCAAACTTGCAGGTGATTCTTCACTTAAAAATAAATCCGGATTCATTTTTCTAAATTTGTCTCCTAACTGATTTTGAGTATAATAGAATCTATTATTAGCTTCATCATTTGGATATCCTATTATTTTTTCTCTTGCAAATTTATATAACACAGTCATAATTTCTTCCGATGTTTTTAACTGTGAATTTAAATTAATTAATTTTTCAGAAACATATTTTGTTGTATCAACGAATTGCGCATCTAATTTGCAAAATTCCTCTTTACCAATTGCTTTATAAATTTTTCTTAATCCAAGTTCAAGATTTTTTTCTTCTATTTTATTAACTAATTCTGGGTTGTTCTTAATATCCGTTAATGTTAATTCTCCTTTGTAAAATCTATCAGCAACCTCCTCTGATATATCTTTACTTAAAAATCTATCTTCATTTTTTTTTCTAAATTCTTCATCAAACATATCAGGATAATAATATTTATCGAAATCAAAATTTTTAATTTTACAGCTTTGAAAATTTTGAAAAGTTTTGTATGTATTATATTCAACAATGGAAAAATCTATATTTGCTTTTGTTTTTGAAAAGTCTATTGAAATATCTTCACTTGAATATAAATACATTCCCCTCCATTCTTCAAAATCTATATCACTCAAATCATGTTTTGATAATATTTCTATAATTTCCTTATATCTCGTTAAAAATTTTTGTTCTTCTTCTTCAGAAATAATTTCTCCACTTTTTTCTGCCTTATTATAATTTTCTAAATATTCTATTATTTCTTTCTTTAAGTTTCTAAAAACTTGTAAATCTAACTTTTCCATAATATGTCCCTTTACATATGTTCTATATAAAATACTATATCATAAATCGAAGACATTTCTTTTATATTTTTATTACATTTTAACGTAAGATGATTGCAAAAAATAAGGAGATTTATTACATCTCCTTATTAATAATTTCTATTTATCAATTTATCCTTGTTGCAAACTTAAATTATTTATATTTTTCAAACTCTTCTGTTAATACTAAACTTAAATCAAGTTTTTGTGTAATGTTATTTTCTTTTGCTCCGGTTTCGCTAAATTGCCAAGCTATTACTTTGCTCATTGCTTGCAAATTATTTGCTATTTCCTGATTTTTATATTTTGATAACCATTCTGTTGGAATTTTATTTTCTCTAGTATAATATGCTACCCAGAATTTTTGATTTAAATTTATTAAATTTACATTCATTTTCTTTGCGTTTGCGTATATTAATGTTTCGATTCCTGATGAGTTTAATTTATTTGTTATATTTATTATTATTTCTCCACGCTTTGGCCATAATGTGTCTGTTCTACTTTTTCCTGATTGATATTCTAAATCTATTACAAAAGGCAATTTGTTCATTGATGTTTTATTCTGTTTTATAAATTCTAATATAATGTTTGCTTCTTCTTCCGCTTCTGCTTGATTTATTGCTTCATCTATAAAATAAAATCCATATGGTATTTTTAGGTATTCACATGCATCTCTGAACATTTTAAAGTTGTTATCATAATATATTTTTCCTTCAGTATATCCTCTGCCACCTGCTCTTATATATACATATTTTATGTTATTTTTTATAATAAATAATTCATATTCTCCCTGTGTTTTAAATCGTCCAGATGTATAGTCAAATGATGAAACATCGCTCATTAAAGAATACTGTGTATTTTCAGTTTTATCAAAAAAGAATACTTTATCTTCTGAAACTAATCCAACACTTAATTTGTATTTTACTTTAAAATATTTTTTGTCGTTTTTTGTTATTGTTTTTAATATATAAACATTTTCGCCTTCTTGCAATTTTTTTGTTTTATACATTGATCTTATAAACTCTGTATTATTTTCTGTTATTACACCTGGTGTTGCTTTTTTTGTACTTGTTAATGCTTGACTTATAATCCCAAATAAATAAATTAGTCCTAATAATATTGCGAAAAATATAATTATTGTTACTATTAATTTTTTCTTATTGATTTTTATCATTTGCTCCTCAATTTTATTTTATTTTTGCTTTTGTTTTAATTTCGTTATATATTTCTTTTATTGTATCTGGTGCTTTATAATCTTTTTCATCTAATACTTCCCTATGTAGTTTTTCAACATCATCTACTAATTTTAGTGGTATGACATAATAATCTAGTCCACCTTTTGTGCCTTTATAATAATCTTTTAAATCAAGACCTTTACTTGTTACATTATATGGGAATCCAAATGTTGAATTGAATTTAAATTCTGTAAATTTTGGTAATATTTCTTTTATTTGTTCTTTTGTTATATTTGTTTTTACTTTTGGCAAAATAGTGTTTGTTATATCATCTATTTCTTTTAAATTCTTTGTTTTTAATTTTGCAAATACTTTTTCTAGAACTGTTCTCATTCTTTCTGTTCTTTTATAATCGCCACCTGCTGTATATCTTATTCTACCATAAGCTAATGCTTGAACACCATTTAATTGTTGTATGCCTGTTGTTGTTAAAAGTTTTGCTGAAGTTCCAATTACTCTATTATTTTCTTTTATTGGTGCATTTATTACTTTTAATTCATCTGGTGTAATATTTATACTTACTCCTCCAACTTTGTCTACCATTGATGCTACTGTTTCAAAATCTATCATAATATATTCAGTTATATTTAAATCAAAATTTTGATTTATTGTTTTTAATGTATTTTCTACTCCACCATAAAATGCATGATTTATTTTATCATATTTTTCTTCACCTTTTAGTGTCATTTTTGTAAATGTATCACGATATATTGAAAATAAATTCATTTTATTTGTTTCTGTATCAATACTTAATATCATTATACAATCTGTTCTTGCAAAATCATTATAATCATCATATCTTGAATCTGTTCCTAATATTGCTATATTTCTAAATTTTGACTTTTTTTGTTCTTCTGAAATACCTAAATCTGTTTTATTTATTTCTTGATAGTCAATCTTATCTATTTTTGAATTGATTTTATTTACTATAAATATACCTATTATTCCTACTATAGTTAAAAGTAAAACTAATATTATTAATGCAATAATTAATCCTTTTCTTTTTTTCATCTTTATTCCCTCCAAAATCTTTATTATTATAGCACTTTTTGATGAAAATAAAAAGCAACAATTGCATATTTTTGCTAATTGCTGCTTTTTTGGTAATTTTGACATTAAATATCAAAAACAATTGATTTAACTCTTGTCATACTTTCAATGCTATATTTTATTCCTTGTACTCCTGCTCCTGATCCTTTTACTCCTAGGAATGCAAAGTTATCTGGTCCTCTTTGTGTTTTATTGTTAATTTGTACTGTACCTACTTCTAATTCTTTTGCAATTTTGAATGCTTTTGCAAAGTCTTTTGTAAATACTGCTGATTGTAAACCATATTCTGATTTATTGCAGATTTCTATTGCTTCTTCAACTGATTTTATTCTGATGATTGGTAATACTGGTCCAAATGGCTCTTCCCATGCTAATTTCATATCCAATGTTACATTATCAAATAATACTGGATAAATTAAATTGCCTTCTCTTTTGATTTCTGTTAATGCTTTTGCTCCTTTGTTTGATGCATCTTTTATCAATTCTTCGACTTTATCTGCTGCTTTTGTGTCTATTAGTGGTGTGATTGTTGCATTATCAAATGGCAATCCTACTGTTAGTTTCTTTGTTCCTTCTTGTAATAAGCTTGCTAATTTGTCTGCAACACTTTCCATTACTAATACTCTTTTTATTGCTGTACATCTTTGTCCTGAATAGCTGAATGCTCCTCCAATAATATCTTTTGCTGCTTTTTCTAAATCTGCATCTTCTAATACTATTGCTGCATCTTTTCCACCTAATTCTAATAAAATAGGCTTCATCCCAGCTAATTTTCCTATTCTTTGTCCTACTTCTGTACTTCCTGTAAAGTTTATAAAGTTAACTTCTGGATGTTCAATTAGATAATCTCCAATTACTGATCCTTTACCTGTTACTGTATTTAATACACCTGCTGGAATTCCTGCATCTGCGAATGCTTTTGCTAATTCTAGACCACTCATAGCTCCTTGTGTTGCTGGTTTGAATACTACTGTGTTTCCTGCTATTAATGCTGGTGCAATTTTTGAACCTGATAAATTTACTGGATAATTGAATGGTGCGATTGCTAGTACTACTCCTACTGGCTCTCTTTCAATTATTGAGTATTTGTTTTTGCTTGATGCTTCAAATCCTCCACCATTTGTTATTTCACCGGCTATTCTAAGTCCTTCTTCTATTGTGTATCTTATTAATTCTGCTGTTCTTACAACTTCACTTAATGCTGATTTGTATTCTTTACATACTTCTTCTGCAACAACTTTTGCTATTTCTTCTTTTCTTTCTTCTATTAAGTCTGCTGCTTTATATAAGTATTTTGCTCTTTCTACTGGTGCTAATTCCTTCCATGCTTTCAAAGCTGCTCTTGCTGATTTCATAGCTTCATCAACTTCTTCTCTTGACATTGCTGGAACTGTTCCTAATAATCTATTATCTATTGGTGAATATGATTCTGTTTCATTGCTTGATTCTTTCCATTCACCATTTACTAAATTTTTATATTTCAAAATTATTTCCTCCTTTTTTCTCAATGTCGAAATTATATCACTGATTTTTTTTTAGTGCAAAAGACTGACCTATTATTATAAATATTATATTGACTTGTTTTTTTATATAATGTATAATGTCTTTAGTTTTATATGGCTCTTTGGTCAAGCGGCTAAGACGCAGCCCTCTCAAGGCTGAATCATGGGTTCGATTCCCGTAAGAGTCACCAGTTTAAGTTCCAATTATGTTGGGACTTTTTTATTTTTCCTTTGTTTTTTACTATATCTATGATATAATTTATGTTGATAAATTTACAAATAAAAAAGGAGGAAAGAAAATGATTAGTTTCCATCTTCCGCCAATAGCTTTACTGTGGCGGATATTGTCATTAATACTTACGGTATGGTTTTACCTGCTGTTTACATTAATGACGGCGAGGTTCTCCAGAAATGCTCTGAAGTTTCTGATTCAGGTGTTCTTGCCAATCTTTGCAGTAGTCCTTAGTAGATGGTTTGGGTTTGTTCCAGCAATTTTACTTTGGATTATTTACATTCTTCTTTCTCTACCAGTTAGAGAAGAAGAGCTGGAACTAAAGTTTATAGGGATGATTTTCTTTGGGTTGTCCCTGATACCAATCAACATCTTTATCAGGATGTTGACTGCACTGTAAAGGAGGTACCTTATGGCTGCTCTGATGATGTTGCTGGTTATCTTGTATCTTGCTTCCATGATTATGCTGTATAATAAGGATGACTCAGAGCATCCCTTTTATATAGTATATATACTAGGAGCCGGTCTCGGAGGCACTTTGCTGTCTCCGAACGTTCCAAGGTGGCTAATTTTAATAGTTTCGATAATAATTGTTATCGGAATATTGAAATCAGGATACCTACGGACATTAATTTTTGTCCCACAGGGATTGATTATTTTTTCTCTAGGCTGTCTTTGCCTAAGAGATGTTCGCTCCCATGGACATGATATTGCTACTGCAATAATATCATTAATTGCAGTAGCAATGGCAATGATTTTGGCATTGAAGTTCCAAAACTTGATTGCCTGGATTATCATTGCAATAATAGCTCTGATTATCATCTGCCTAGCATTTGGCGGTGAATTGATTGGTGCTGTCGCTTTTTCATTGTTGCTTCTTGTAGCAATGATATTCCTGATGTAAAGCTTAACACCCTCGAAGTTAATAATTCGAGGGTGTTTTCTTATTTTTCTAATAATATTTTATTTACAATTGATTCTGCATCTAATTTATAATATTTTAATAAATCTGAAGGTGTTCCTGATTTTCCAAATTCATTTTCCATTCCAAATCTGGTTAATTGATGTGGGTATTTGTCACAAAGCACTTCTGCGATTGCTGTTCCTAAACCTCCTGTTATGCTATGATTTTCTAATGAATATAATTTATTTGTTTCTTGTGCACATTTTATAATTAATTCTTCATCTATTGGTTTTATTGTATGAATGTCTACGACCCTTACGTCATAGTTTGCTTTCTTCAATAATTTTTGTGCTTTTAAAGCTTCTGATAGTAAGTCTCCTGTTGCAAATATTGTTGCATCAGTTCCCTTTCCTATTTGAATGCCTTTTCCTATTTCAAAATTATCTTCTGTTAAGCCTTCATATATTACAGGTGTTTTCATTCTTGATAGTCTAACATATGCTGGTCCTTCATATTCTGATAATTTCTTTATTAAGATTTTTGCTTGTATGTCATCAGATGGAGAGATTACTAACATGTTTGGCATTGCTCTCATTAAATTGATGTCTTCTAACATTTGGTGTGTTGCTCCATCTTCTCCAACAGTTATTCCTGCATGTGTTCCAATAATTTTTACATTCAAATTTGGGTATGAGATACTGCAACGTATTTGATCATAAACTCTGCCTGTTGCAAATGCTGCAAATGTTGCTACAAATGGTTTTTTGCCACATGTTGCCATTCCTGCTGCTGTTCCAATCATGTCTGCTTCTGAGATTCCTAATTCAAAGAATCTATTTGGATATTTTTCTTTAAACATATCTGTTTTTGTTGATAATGATAAATCAGCATCTAAAACTACTATATCTTCATCTTCGATTTCTGCTATCGCTTTTCCAAAGCTTTCTCTTGTTGCTATTTTATTATTAAAGTCTATCTTTTTTCTCATAGATTTCCTCCTTATCTTTTGTTATACTTCACGATTCGTAATTTTTTCTTGTATTTTTTCTGCTTCTTGTTTCAATTCTTTCATTGCAATTTTGTATTCTTCGTCATTTGGTGCTTTTCCGTGCCAATCAATTTGATTTTCCATAAAAGATACACCTTTTCCTTTTATGGTTTTGCATATTATTGCTGTTGGCTTTCCTTTTGTCATTTCTGCAATTGTTAATGCTCTAATTATTGATTCAATGTTATGTCCGTCTATTACTACTGTTTGAAATCCAAATGCTCTAAATTTTTGCTCTATATCATTTTGATTTATTCCTTTTACATTCATTGTTGTATCTGTCAATTGTAATTCATTTGCATCAATTATTACGCATAAATTGTCTAATTGATATTTTTCAGCAGTCATTGCTGCTTCCCAAACTTGTCCTTCTTGTAATTCACCATCACCTAAAATACAATATACTCTATATCCTCTTGAATCTAATTTTGATGATAGTGCCATTCCATTCGCTACTGATAGACCTTGTCCCAATGACCCTGTTGTCATATCTACTCCTGGAACTTTATTCATATCTGGATGTCCTTGTAGATTGCTATCAATGTTTCTAAATGTTTTTAATTCTTCTTTATCTATATATCCTTTTTCTGCAAGTACTGCATATAGAGCTGCTGATGCATGACCTTTTGATAACACTAATCTGTCTCTATCTGGTGAATCTGGACTTTTCGCGTCTATATTCATTTCGTTAAAATATAGTACTGTTAAAATATCTGCGATTGAAAACGCTCCACCTATATGTCCTGATTTTGCATTATAAACTTCTTCAAGAATATCAATTCTTACATTATTTGCTATTTTCTCCAATGCTAATGTTTCTGTTATTTTCAAAATATTTTCTCCTTCGTATATTAATATTATTTAAATTATACTATAGGTTTTGTGGTTTTACAATTTTAAATTAATGTCTTTTTTGTAAAATAAAAAAAGATTTAGTATTAATTTTTACCAAATCTTTTTATTGTCTAACATATATGTTTTCCATTTTTTCATCAAATTCTTTTATTTGTAAATCTCTTATTAATTGAACAATTTCATCTTTTCTTAATTTATATATTTGCTTTTCTATTAAATTATATTTTTTCATTTTTTCTTGTTTATTCTGCCAAAAAATGAATAACTTCATTTCTTCTTTTTCGAAAGTAGTTTTCAATTCTGATTTCCTCTTTCCACTTTTTATAAATTTATATTATTATTCCATATTTTTGTATTTTTGTAAAGTGAAAAATTATAGCATTATTAAATAATATATGATATAATAAAAATGCAACTAATTAACTATGTCTGATGTAATTACAGGAGGAATTATGAGAGTAATTGCTAAAGCAAACTATCCCTTTGAAAAGGGCAAAGAGTACAAAGTAGCCGCTCTAGTCTTAGAAGGCTATCAGGGTGAATGGGATCCCTCTAATTTTGAGTTTGTGGGAAACACTTTTGAGGCTTGTTCTTCTACGGTTCCAATTATTGGAGAACCCTTTAATTGTCGGAGAAGAGAAATAGGCTCTGATTTTTATGAGCACCATTTGACAACTCCGGTAGAAAAAATCGAAAGATTAGGCTCTAGATATTTCTACTTTGAAAGCCAAAATAATCGATATTGGCTTAGGCTGACTTGAAGCAATTAAAAAAATCCTCACAAGCTGAGGGTTTTTTTCTTATAAAATTAATTGAATAGTTGAATTTTATAAAATGATATGTTAAAATAAAGAACGTAAATAGGAGTATGATGTCAATGGTAGCATTCCGGTCTCCAAAACCGTGCGTGTGGGTTCGAATCCTACTACTCCTGCCAAATTTAGATGAGTGAGTAACTTTTATATAGTTTGCTCACTCTATTTTTATATTATAATCAATTAAATAAGGACTCTAGGAAATTGCCTAGAGCCCTTTTGGGTTGGTGGAGATGATGGGAGTCGAACCCATGTCCAAAAGATTTTCCATATTGATTTCTCCGAGTGCAGTTTATTTTATTTATTCACTAAAATTTTAAAATAAACAAAATTGTTTTAGTATATTCAATTAAGTTACCCAGTGTTTGAATGAAGCAAACACCTTTGTTTCCTACTTTAGTCGACATCTTATAAAAAACAGTAGGCTTTAATTATAAGATGACACTGCGCTTAGGCAGCGTAAGCTAATTCTCTATTGTCAGCTTTTATATTTAATTTTGCTTTTTTATAGTGGCCAAAGCAACCATCCACTACTCGCTATCAATATTTCAAATAATTTGTCGAAGCCTTTACATCCCCATGGGATGCAAGTTTGACTTGCATGATAATTTTATTTTAACATAATTTACTGGGATATTGCAAATATTTAAAATTTTGATTTTATGAAAAGTTTTCTATAAACTTTTTGGGTAAATGTTAATAAAGAAATAATGCCTTTGTCAATTATTTTAGTTAGTATGTTTGTATTATTTTTTATTGTTGCTTCATTTTCTTTTGTGCTATTTTCTGATTTTAAAAATACTTCTATTTCTGAAAATCCATTTGAACATTTGTCATCTATTACTTTTATTTCTATTTTTTCAACATTTGCTTTAATGCTTATAGAATTGATTAATTTGTCTTCTAATGTATATTTTTCAGCCTTTTTATTATCAAGTTTTATTTCTATTTCTTTTATATAATTTTTATTTATTAGGCCATTATATAATTTTATGCATTCTACATATTCTTCATTATCAAATGTTATTGTTATTCTTTTTTCATTATCATCATTATCTGGTATCCAGATTCCTTGATTATATTTTATGGAAACTTTATTACCATTTAATATATAATCTGTATCTGATAATGAAAAGTCATTTAAATATTCTTTGTTTCCAGAGCTTGTTTCTATCTGTGCATTAAATAATAGATTGTCTGTATTTCTTTCCCAATATACTTGGTTTGTATTAATCATTCTTGTTGTATGTGATACTAGATTTTGACTTTTATGTTTTAATATTGCTTTAAATATTTTGTTTGCAAATAAATTTTTTGTGTAACATTTTGGTGATATATTTATTTTTAAAGAATCTTGAATATTATAATATTGATTACTTATTAAATTTCCTGATTTATCTTTTTGAAATTTCATTTCATTTTCTTGTTCAAATAAGTCATCTGGTCCAAAATAACAATTTTCATAAGTAAATCCTTTAAGTACTATTGGTCTATATTCTTTATTTGATTTTAGTATTTTTCCAAGTGCTTTTTCAAATAAAATTGATGTCATTATGTGGTCTGGATGAAAATCTAAATCATTACATATTATTATTTCTGGTTTAATTTTTAATATTAATTCTTGTATATTTTTTTCTAAATTCTCTTTATTATATTTTGCTTCTTTTTTATGTAATTGATAATTAAGTGTTTGATATTTTTGGGATGGTGAATATGTTTCACTATGACCATTTGCAGAAATATAATTTCCTTTTGTTGTATATATATGTTCTTTTGCTTCATATGATTGGTCTGGATATGCTAAAAAGAAAATGTTTTCTCTTTTTATTTTTCCTAATTGCCATAATGATTTTATTGCTTCTTTGTATCTTACTGATGCATTATATGCATAATCACCACTTGTTGTGTATGCGACATATATGTTTCTAGTATCTTTTAATGATGCTATTAAACTTCCTGCAAGATGTATTTCGTCATCTTGATGTGGAATTATTATTAATATTTTTTTTGATTCAAAGTAATCTATCTTCATATTTGCACCTCATAATACTTTTATTTATGCTTTTTCTTCTGTGTTTGCAATCCATTTCTTTATACAGAAATATTTTAAGAATATATTTAATAATATTTGAATTAAGAATGCTATTGTAATTCCTAATAATCCCATTACTCTAACTAGTATGAAACTTACGATTAAATATACTATATTTGCTGTAAATTCTATTATTGCATTTATTTTCATATTACCTAATGTTATAAAAAATGGATGTATTGTTGTGTATGATAATGCATAAGTTTGAATTATTAAATATATAAATAATATATACCAATAATTTGCATATGTTATATCATATAATTTTCCAAGCCAAAGATATGATGTTGCTCCTATCAATATTGAGATTGGTAATGTATATTTTAATATTGTTCTATGTATTTTTATAACTACTTCAAATCCACGTTTTTCATTGCCTTTAGCTGATAACTCTGAAAATTGTGGTAGTATTGATTGTTGTATTGGTCCTGTTACTTTGCTGATTATTCCTATTATTTGCTTAAATATTTTATATATTGCTACTGTTGCATTTCCTAATACTGATACTATGAAAACATCTATTGTTTGTACTGGTAAATCTACTATTTCTGATAGTGTTCCCCATAATGTATAACTGATGAATGATTTTGAATCTTTTGGCATTTTTGCTTTTATAATATCTGATATTTTATATTTTTTTGAATAATTATAAAATGCGAATATTACTAATAAAATATTTCCTATAAAATCTGTCATCATAAATATTATTGTTGATGATATTAGATTTAGGTTTTTGGTTATTAAATAATATGCTACTATTGCTGTTATTTTGAATATTGCTGCTAATGTTTTACTTAATGCTACTAAATTATATTTATTAAATAACCTTAATATTGCTGTTGGCGTTCCTGCAAAATGTGATATTATTGTTATTGCAAATATTTGAGAACATAATATCATTTCGTTTGACCAGTGTAATAGTGAACCTATAAAGTGTGGTAATATTACTGATATTATGAAACATAGTATTGCAGTTGATATATCCATTATACATCCAAGTTTTACGTATGAATGTAATTCTTTGATATTTCCGTCAACAAGTGCTTTTTGCCCATATTGTATTGTACTTCTCCAGCTTTGAATGTTTATTACTACGTCCATTATATTCATATATGATTGAGCTAAAATCAATATTCCATAGGAATCGCTTCCTATTATTTTTATTAGTATTATTGAAATAATAAATGTTATTGCTGATGCTGATGCATCACCAAAAAATGCCCAAAAAGAATTTTTAAATAAATTCTTCCAAAAATTATCGTTTTTAATTTTGTGTAAAATTTTCTTGAACTCTTTCATCTTCTTTTTGTTTCCCTGATTTTCTTTGATTTATATATTGTTCTACTACTGGATATAGTATTAACATGAATATATTATGTTCTATTCTTAACCATAGATTTTCAAATAGTCCATTAGTTATAAAAATTAAAAATATTACTAATAATATATAATTTTTGTTATTATATAAGTATTTTAATAATTTTTTAAATACAATGCATAAGAATATTGTGAAGAATATTCCATATCTTATTAGGATATTTGAATATGCCATATCCAATGTCATTTCTGAATTACTGAATCCATTAAAGTTTACACCAAATGGTGTGATTCCAAAATGTTCGAAGAATTGTACATTATAATATAGTCTAAGTGAGAACATTTTGTTTACAATGTTTCCAATAAAATTATTATTATAATATGATATTGTTATTATTATTGTGAAAATTTCTAATATAATAAAAATATTTGTTATTATAAATTTTATGGTTTTATTGTTTTTTAATTTTTCTATTATATTACATTTCTTTACTATTATTCCCATTAATATCATAAAAATTGCTAAAATTGCTGATCTTGTGTTTGATACAAAATACGTAATGATTGATAATGCTATACCTATAGCACTATATGTTATGATATTTTTCCATGATGTTTCTTTGTCATATATCTGCAAATATATATATTCAAAAAATAATAAAACCACATTATCTCCAAATACATTTGGATGATAAAATCCAAGACTATGTCTTACAATTTCTCCTCTTGTTACTAGTACGTCTTCAATAATTCCAATTTTACATAGTAATAAGACTGTTATAACACCGATTGCTCTTACATATAAATCTACTTTAACGCAATTATGGAATGATACTCCTTTGAATGCATATATTAATAATATAAATTTTACTAATGTTACGTCTCTTGAGAAAATGAATGCAATTCCAAATAAAATTAGTATTCCAAGATTTATTAAGATTTTTCTTTTATTTATATTTTTCCAATCTTTAAATTCTTCTATATTATCTTTTATGATTTTTATCATCAATAATACATAAGCTACTATTTCTAATGGATCAAATATTTGTTGCATAGTTCTAAATAAACTACTTAATATGAATATTCCTAAGCAAAAATAATATATTATATTAAAATTTATTTTTTTCAATTATTTTGTTTCCTTTCATATATGTTTTGTTACTAATTTTTTTACAATTATTTAATATTTTTTGAAACGCATTCTAATGCTGCTTCAATTATTTTATCCATATCGAAATATTTATACATTCCTAATCTACCTCCAAATATGACTTTTTCGTCTTTTGAAGCTAATTCTAAATATTTTTGGTATAATTCATTATTTTTTTCATTGTTTATTGGATAATATGGCTCCATTCCTTCTTGCCAATCTGTTGGATATTCTTTTGTTATATATGTTATATTGTTTGTTTCTTCTATTGATTTTGTTCCTAAATTTTTTGCATATTCAAAATGTTTGTGTTCAATTATTCTAGTGTATGGAACTTCATATTCAGTATAGTTTACTACTGCATTTCCTTGATAATTTTGTTCTTCTAAACGAGTAGTTTCAAACCTTAAACTTCTATATTCTAGCCTTCCGAATCTATAATCATAATATTGGTCGATTTGACCTGTAAAAATGATTTTTTGAGATATTTTATCTAGTTCTTCCTTATGATCAAAATAATTACAATTTAATCTAACTTCAATATTTTCTAGCATTTTTTCAATGATCTTAGTATATCCACCTATTGGGATTCCTTGATATATGTCATTAAAATAATTGTTATCATAAGTTAATCTTACTGGTAAACGTTTTATTATGAATGCTGGAAGCTCTTTACAGCTTCTTCCCCATTGTTTTTCTGTGTAGCCTTTTATTAATTTTTCATATATTGTTTTGCCTATTAAGCACATTGCTTGTTCTTCAAGATTTGATGGCTCTTTTCCTTGCAAATTACATACCGCTTCTGCTTTTTCTTCATCAATCTTGCGTTTTGCATCTGATGGTGTAAATACTTCTGATGGCCATAATTGGTGAAATGTATTCATGTTAAATGGTAAATTATACAATTCATTTTTGTATCTTGCTATTGGTGAGTTTGTATATCTATTAAATTCTGCAAATTTATTTATGTATTGCCATACTTCTTTATTACTAGTATGAAATATATGTGCTCCGTATTTATGAATATTTATTTCATCCTTATTTTCTGTGTATATATTTCCTGCAATATGATTTCTTTTGTCTATTACTAGAACACTTTTACCTCTTTTTGTTGCTTCATGTGCAAATATTGCACCAAATAGTCCGCTTCCTACTACTAGATAATCGTACATTTTTTTCTCCTATTAATTGATCTTTACTACAACACAATTATTAATTATCTTTATTGAATTGTCATTTGGATATGATTGCATTTCTTTAAATTCATTTGTATTTAAAATTTGATTATATTCATCTTCTGAACATATTGAAATATCAATTCCCATATAAGTTTTGTAAAAATTAATTATTTGTGCATTTGATGATGTGTTAATTCCTATATATGTTTCATTATCATTTGAAATAAATCCATTTCCAAATTTTCCATATTCTGAATGAAATGATATTGTATCTGAAAATAACCATTTCATATTTTTATTATATCCTTTTAAGCTTGTTCCTCTTGTGTATATATTATTTTGTATTGTATAGAAATTTTGATATGTATGTTCTCTTACTCTATATGTATAATTATTTTGTATAATAAATGTATGCATTGTTATACAAATCATGCATATTATAACTACTTTTAATATCTTTTGTATATTTGAAGAAAAATTATATTTATCTAATAAGCTAATTATTAATATATATATTGTAATTAATCCAGGTCCTGTTACTAAGTTAATAGTTGTTGTTGGTGCAATAATATCCATTATTGCAATACATATTGGTAAAATTGCTAAAAATATAATTCTTAATATTACTGATTTTACAGAATGTTCTTTGACTTTTCTAATTAATAGTATTATTGATATTATTAATATTGAATTGATTATTCTTCTATAATAGATATTATTATAAATTATTCTATTTCCAAATAAAAAGTTTGCTATATCTTTATATGCATTAATTATCGATTTTGGAATATGTTTTATTGTTTCTATTCCTAATGAATTAGCTCCTTTATATGATGCTAACTTAATGCCATTGATTAATAATATTCCTTTTAATATTAAATAATACATTATTACTGAAATACCTATTATTAAGATTGTCTTCAAGATTGTTCTTATATTAATATCTTTTTTATTTGTTATTATATATAAAGCATAAAGTCCCAATATTAATCCTAAATATGCTTGATATAGTGAGCAAGTTGCTATTGTTGCTATTATTGTAATGCATAAATACTTGAATTTGTTTGTGTCGATATATTTCTTTATTCCTATCACTGCTATTACAGATAATAAAAATGCTAAACAATATGAATCTGCACAATATAAGAAGAAATATGTCTCTGTGAATATTGGAAATACTGCTATTACTATTGATAATAGTATTACTGATATTTTCTTTTTTATATTAAACAAATACTCTATTAATATTGTTGATATACCTAAATATACCATACAATATGCTATTATTATCGGCTTATTTACTAGTCCAAACTTCAATGTATCAATTAATGCTAGTCCAAATCTCCCCAAAGATATTTCCCAAACTCCGGCTTTATAATGATCTGTTCCAAAAAACATTACATCTGGTGCAACGCCATGTGTAAATACAAATTGAATATTGTTTATTATAAAAAACACAGTAAATATAATTACTGTTGTTATTATATTTGTTTTGTTATTTTTTATATATTCCTTAATATTATTCATCTCTTCCTCTTTATTATGGTACTATTTTTCTTACAAATTTAACTTTTTTCATTATGTATACAATTATTAATGAAATTAAATAAACAATTATAATTCCTATCGTTTTATGTATTATTGATGATGATGGTGTATTCATAATTCTTGCAAAATAATATTTTACAAATATATGTATTAAATATATTCCGAAGCTACAATTTGCTATTGTAGAAATTATATTACACAACTTTTGATTATCTTCTATTTTTTTATTTAATTTCAAGTCTTTTACGAATATAAATACTGCAATTGATTGTAACATTGCGTACCATGCGCTATATTCCCAAAACTCATTAAATATTTTTCCATTTTTCATGCTTATTATATATGTTAATAAGAATCTAAATATTAGTCCAATCATTGCTAGTGCATATATAATAATTTTTGTTCTACTTTTAATATTTTCTTCAGTTGATAATAAATATCCTAGTATTGCATATACTACATAAGTTCCTATTTGTATATTTATTGCTTGATTATATGATATTCCTATAATTGTTGATATGTTTGATAATACGCCTTTTAGTATAAAATATATTATTACAACATACCATAGCGTTTTTCGATATTTTTTATCTGCTAATTGTGATATTAATGGCATAGTTAAATACACTCCTATTATTTCAAACATAAAATAATAGATTGGTTCTTCCTTGTTTGTTAGAATTACATTAATTAAATTGATTAATTCAATATTTAAACTTATTTGATTTGTTTTGATTCTCCAAATTAGCATTAGTATTGACCAGAATAGGAATGGTACTAGTACCTTCATCAATCTTTTTTTGAAAAAAGTTTTAGTATCATATTTTTGTCTATAATTCATTAATGTTGCACCACTTATCATTACAAATATTGGTACTGCAAAATAACACAAAGTATTAACTAATAAACTAAAAGTCCATGATTTATTTAATGGCAAAGAATGCACACTTCCATTCATGTGCATTGCTACTACTACAAATATTGATAGTATATTTAGAATATCTAAATATACTAGCCTTTTATTTTTATCTGTTTCTTGCAATTTATTTTCCTCTAATATTTCTATACATTCTATTTTTCAAAACTACTTTTTTCAGGTAGTATTTGTTCAAATGCATTTATTAAATTTTGTTTTTCAACTTCAAAATTCTCTGGTTTAACACCATCGTTTATACACATCATTTTATATTTTTGCTTACGTAATGTATTATATATGTTTTCATTATTTTTTTTGTCATCATTTATTGTATATGATTTTCCAAAGTTAGCACTTCTTGGGCAAAAATTTCCTGTTACAAGTTGCCAGTCTTTCATAATCCATTGATTTACATTTAATGCATATCTAAATTTACATAAGCATGTTTCGTCAAGTACTTCTGGTTCGAGCTTCCATACTGTTTCAAATGTTGATTTTTTGAATGAGTTAGCTAAATGCATGTGCAATATTCCTGGAAATGCATTCCATAGCATTAAATTAGTTGTTCTAAGCAATTCTTTTCCATATTTTAAATTAAACCATTTTATGAAATTCTTTTTTATTACTGTATTTTTGTTAAAATGATCATTTATTATTTCCATAATTGCTTCTTGAGAATGATTTTTGTTTTCTCTATAAGATATATTTGCATTTAATGCTGCTGTATCACATGGAATATTGTTTTTGAAAAAGTCTGTATCTTTTGTCTTTTTTACAATAAATAAGTCATCATTAAAATACACAAAGTTTTCTGCTAATCCTTTAATTCTATGTAAATTTAATTCAATTGTATGTGAATTAAATGTTGGTAGATATTTCTCTGGTATGAAGTCTTTATGTTTTACAATATTTAATTTTGGATTTTCTGTATTTAACCATTTTGGCAAATGTCCACATGTTACGAAATGAATTTTATTTACCCATGGAGCAAATTTTTCAACTCCTCTGAACCAATATTGTAAGTTATCCCAATCTCTAAATCTTGCTTCTCTATTGTCTGTATTGTTATCTACATTATTACTGTATTTATCCTTTTCTTTTCTCCATTCTGGATCATTTCCATCAACCCATATCATAACAAAATCTATTTTATCATTCATTGGTTACTCCTTAATTTATAAAATCGTTAATCTTTTTTGTTTTTTCATCTAAATTTATTGCTCTAAAAATTGGTTTTTCTATTAAATGTATTCTTAATAAATCTATTATAAATCCAGTCAATATAATCATTGAAATCACTATAAATGCGTGTATTATTATAAATGAAGTCTCATAATAATTAGATGTATGTACCAAATCCCTATATAATCTTGCAGATGTTAAATCATGTGATTGTAATAAATATATTCCCAAAGTTGTTGAACTTAATATATTTATAAAATTGTTTTTTATCTTAAATCTCTTAAATAAATAAAATATTGTTATTGAAAATATCATTGTAAATATTGCTTGTTGTCTTGTTTGCATGAATTCTACACAGAATATACCATTATGTGTTAATTCAAATTGTTTTATTAAAGTTAATATTAATATATATGTTAAATATCCTATTATGTTAAACATCATTAAATATGATAGCTTTATATTATCTAATCTTTTTATTCCATATAATTTGATATATCCTGATATTAAATACAAAAGTATAAATATTGGTAATTGAGATAATGGATATGTTTCTATTGCAGTATATGCTTCTGCTTTATATATTATTGTAAAAGGTATTACTAGAAATATAAATAATTTAATTATTAATTTTTTGTATTCTTTTTGATTTATTTTACTTATATATTTATTTAAAATTGGTATTGATAGATATAAGAAAAAGTAAACTGTTATAAACCAATACTTATTAAAAGATATTGGTAATGCACTTCTTATTAGTTCTTTTATGCTAAATTCTGCTTTTCCAAAAATTACTCCAATAACATAAATTCCTAATGAATACATAAATATTTCCAGCCATAATTTCACAATTTTACTGAATTTTATATTTTTTCCAATCATAAAATATCCTGTTATTAATATGAATATATTTACTCCAAGTTTGCCTGATGCAAATCCAAACATTGAAAAAAATTTTACTATTGGAGTGGTATTTATATTACTAATTAATCCATTATGTAATGAATAATGGTGTATCAAAATCATTACAATCGATATTATTCTTAATAATTCAAAATTAGATAGTCGTCCCTCTTTCTTCTCATCCATTATTCTCCCCTTTTTTCTCCTTTTTTCTTAAAATATTTTGATATAAGTTCCAAGATATTTTGAATCCTCTATACCCTAAAAATGTTGAAACTAGTGCCATTCTATCTCTCTTAGGTATTCTTTTGTCTTTTAAGATTTTACTTCTATTTGATTTAATGTAAGTCATAATTTCATTTTGCAATTTTGAATATTTTTTTATATCCTTTTCTTTTGTCATTTGCATTAATGTGCTTAAATATGCATACATATCCCTTCTATCACATCCTTGCTTTAATTCTGGATATTTATTTCTAATATATTCAGTCATTTGCTTTGTTGATTTTATTAATTCTGCTTTTCTTTCATCAAATCTTCTATTTGTAATTGAGTCTTGTCTTATTATATAAAAATATTTTCCTTCTGATTCAAACGTTATTTTGTTTGCTTTGTCAATCAATTTATATGTTGTTGCTGCATCTTCGAATAATTGTCCCTTAGGATACTTTATTCCTTCAAATAATTCTTTTTTATATAATTTTGCCCAAGCACTAACATCCAAGTCTTCATCATAAAGTAACATTTCTAATGTTTTTTTGGAATTTAATAAGTATTTTTTATGTGTTGCTGTTGATATTTGTGTATTATTGTCAAATAGTACGATATGTTTACAAATTGATATATCTGCGTCGTCTTTCTTTAAATTATTATACATGAATTCAACATAATCATCTGTAACATAATCATCTGAATCTACACATGTTATATATTGTCCTTTTGCGCTTTCAATTCCATAATTTCTCGCATCTGATAAACCTCCGTTTGTTTTATCTAACACTACAATTCGCTTATCGTTATTTTGATATTTTTTACAAATATCTAATGAATTATCTGTTGAGCCGTCATTTACTAGAACAATTTCAATGTTTTTATAAGTTTGATTTATTAAGCTTTTTATGCATCTTTCAAGGTATTCTGATACATTGTATATTGGTACTATTATCGAAACTAATTCCTTCATTTTTTCTCCTTAAAAACTTGATGCGTATTTTTTATTAAAAAATTTTGCTTTCAAGAAACTGGCTACTTTATTAAACCAATTAATATTTTGCATGTCCATGATATTTACTTCTTTGAATTTTAATTTGTTTTTGTATATGTATATGTCTAATAATATCTCTGAGATTCTTCCATAAAATCTTGCATTAAATTTATCATATTTAGTTTCATCTACTCGTTTTTCTAATTCAAATAAAATATCAAATAGCCATGTACAGTAGTCGTTCAATATTTCTTTTTTCATTATAAAAATATTAAACATGTGTGCTGAAGTTCTTTTATGAATTTTTTCAAATTCATTTAAATAATCTGGATATTTTTCTTTTATTATTTTTTCTGTTTCGTCCAATGTTTCTATATAATGTGTATGTTTATAATGATCATATATGTTTTCTATATAATATTTTCTTTTCTTTGGTAAAATTATATCAACATCTGATAATAATTTGTCTGTTTCTTCTTTTGTTAATAATTTTTCAAATTTTTTGTTTTCATTTCTTGTTAATACAATATTTTTAGATGTTAAATGTCTTCTATAATGTACTAATCCTATATATTTTGCATCTATATTCTTCCACGCCCAATATAGGCCTGTTAGTTCACAAAAAAATGGATTTTTGATTGAAATGTTTTCACCTTCATTATCTTTTTTAAATCCATCTATTTTCTTAGAACCTTCAGCACCTAAATGTAATGGTATATACATATTGTCTTTTGGCATCTTGTATTCTTTATGTGACCCTACTATTACTTTTATATCTTTCAAGATTATATTGCTCCTTCTTCTCCAAAAACTTTATGAAATGTTTTTATTAATATTTTAAAATCTCTTATATTTCCTTGTCTATTTGAATACTCTTCATCTAATTTTAATCTATCTTCAAATGTTAAGTTAGATCTTCCTGATACTTGCCATAATCCAGTTAATCCTGGTTTTGATTTTATTATATATTTATAGTATTCTCCCATCTCTTCTTTTTCTGAAAGTAGGTATGGACGTGGTCCTACAAGGCTCATTTTTCCAGTTAATATTGATAAGAATTGTGGCCATTCATCTAATGATGTTTTTCTTAAAAATTTTCCTGTTTTTGTTACTCTAGGATCGTTTTTTAATTTTTTGTTTATTTTGTATTCTTTCGCTTCTTTAGGGTTTTCTTTTAAATATTTTTCTAATATTTGATCTGCATCTTTTTGCATGCTTCTGAATTTAACCATCTTGAATTTTTTTCCATTTTTACCTATCCTATATTGTGTATAGAATACATTTCCAAAGTCTTTATTTACCATATTCATGATGATTACTATGATTGTTATTGGAATTAATAATATAATCCCGATAATTCCTGCTATTATATCGATTATTCGCTTTATTATTCTACTAATTATATTTTTTATTTTTCTTTTTTCTACTTTTTCTACGAATTGTCTATTTTTTTCTCTGTAGTCAATTAATTGCTCTTGTGTCATATTGTTGATTTCTTTTAGTATATCTGTTCCATTTTTTCTTTTCATAGCTATCATCCCCAAAATTATATCATTTAGTTTCTTCGTTATCTTCTTTTAGAAATTCTTCTACTTCTGGTATTTCTAATGCTTCCTTTGTTAAATACTCTTTTGCTTTTTTTGATGATTTAAGGGCACATAGTGCAACATCTTTATCGCTCCTTAACCTATAACTTACATATTTTATTATAAGCCATTTATTAGAAACTGCTTTTAATACAAATTCTTTATCATCTCTTAATTGTTCACTTGTATAATATAGAATTTGTCCATCTTTTGATGCACATTTCATCATTAAATCTTTATCTGCTTTTAATTTTTCTGATGCGTATGCTAATACCCATGTTGCATCATTTTCAATTGCTTGCAACATGTATTCTCTATCATCTGCATGTTGTTCTACGTCTTCTATTTTGTAGTCTTCTTTATTTTCTTCTGACATTATTACCTCTAATTAATTTTTATATTCATAATCTTGTTGGTATGGAAACATCATATGTATTGCTTTATATGTTATCATTGCTTTTTCTTGTACTGGATTTCTACTGTGTTGTTCTAACAATTCTTGCATATAACAATTTTCACTTACTTTATATATCATATACTTATTTTTCAAATATGTAAAACATATTTTGTATCCATTGTTTAAATCTTGGTCAAATTTTTCAAAAGTATAATCTTTCATCGCTCTCCTTATTATTTGATCATTTCTTCAAAATCTTTTTCTGATATAATTGTGACTCCTAGGTCTCTTGCTTTTGTTAGCTTTGAACCTGAATCTTCACCTGCTAATAAATAGCTTGTCTTTTTTGATACTGATGATGAAGTTTTTCCTCCTAATCTTTCAATTATTGAGCTTGCTTCATCTCTTGAATATTTTTCTAATGATCCTGTTAATACAAATGTTTTTCCTTCAAATCTGTCATCTGAAGTACCTTCTTCAATGTATGACATATTTACTCCATTTGCTTTTAATTTATTTATTAAATCTATTGTTTGTGCTTCGCTAAAAAATTCTACTATGCTTTGTGCTATTATTGTTCCTATATTATCTTTTGATGCTAATTCTTCAACATTTACTTTCATCAATTCATCGATATTTTTATAGCGTTTTGCTAATGTTTTTGCTAATTTACGTCCTACATGTCTTATTCCAAAGCCTGTGATTAAATTACTTAAATCTCTTGATTTACTTTCGTTTATTGCTTGAATTAGATTACTTGCAAATTTTCCACCATTCTTTTTTAATGATGAAACATCTTCTAATTTTAGCTCATATATATCTGCAATATTTTTGATTAATGATTTTTCTAATAATTGTTCTACTATTTTTATTCCTAAGCCATTTATGTCCATTGCTTCTTTTGATGCAAAATGTGCTATTGTTTTTAATGCTTTTGCTGGACATTCTATTCCTGTACAATATGTCGCTGATTCTCCTGGCTCTCTGATTGCAGGTGCTCCACATACTGGACATGTTGTTGGCATAGTGAATTCTTTTTCCTTACCTGTTCTTTTATCTTTATTTACTGCAATTACTTCTGGAATTACGTCACCTTGTTTTTGGATTACTACAGTATCTCCTATTTTTAATCCTTTTTCTTTTATAAAATCTTCATTATGTAATGTTGTTTTTGATATTGTTGAGCCTGCTACTCTTACTGGCTCTAATATTGCTACTGGTGTTATTACTCCTGTACGTCCTATTTCACATACTATATCTTTTAGGATTGTTTCTTTTTGTTCTGGTGGATATTTATATGCAATTGCCCATCTTGGTGTTTTGAATGTATTTCCCATTTTTTCTCTTAGAGCTAGATTGTCTACTTTTACAACTGCTCCATCAATTCCAAATGTTAATTTATCACGATTTTCACCTATTTCTTTAATTGCATTTATTGCTTCTTCTATAGTTTTACATCTTTTTCTAAATGGTACTACATTAAATCCTAATTCTGCCAGATATTCTAATTCTTCAAAATGTGAATTAAATTCTACTCCATCTATTTTTTGTACATTAAATATATATATATTTAATGGTCTTTTTGCTGTTATTTTTGGATCTAATTGTCTTAGTGATCCTGCTGCTGCATTTCTTGCGTTTGCAAATAATGGTTCTTCTAAAATTTCGCGTTCTTCATTCATTTTTTCAAAGTCAGCTGTTGAAATGAACACTTCGCCACGAACTGTTATGTCTATTTCCTTTTTTAATTTTTGTGGGATTGTTTTGATTGTTTTAACATTTTCTGTTACATCTTCTCCAATTTGTCCATTTCCTCTTGTTGCGCCTTGTACTAATATTCCTTTTTCATATTTTAATGCACATGATAGTCCGTCTATTTTAGTTTCTACACAATAATCTGTTTGTCCATTTTCTTTAACTCTTTTATCAAAATCATACAGACTGTCAAAATCAAATATATCTTGAAGGCTTAATAATGGTACTTCATGAACAACTTGTTTTAAATCTTTTCTTGCTGTTCCTCCTACTTTATGTAGAGGTGAATCAGGCAATATTAAATCTGGATTTTCTGCTTCTAATACTTTTAATCTATTATTTAACATATCATATTCATAATCTGATATTTCAGGTTTATCTAGGTTATAATATAGATTTGAATAATAATTTAGTTTATCTACAAGTTCTTTTATTTCTTGTTTTGCTTGCTCATGTTTGTCCATTTTGTACCTCTTTATCTATCTTTAAATAAGTCTTTTCCATTTTTTAAATATGTATATCCTGAGAATATGCATGCAATTACTGATATTAACATCATTATTGATCCTAATATATTTAATATCATCCAAGGCATTGGTAGTTTTGTTGCTGTAAATGCAAAGAATTTGTTTGGATCAATTAGCATTAGCATTATTGCAATCATTTGTGTTACTGTTTTTATCTTACCCCAAATGTTTGCTGCTACTACTTTTCCACCTTCTTTTGCTTCTACTAATCTATAACCTGATACTAGGAATTCTCTGAATATTGTTACTATCGGTATCCAGGCTGGTAATGTTCCTCTTTCAGTTAATAATAACATTGTTGTTACTACTAATATTTTATCTGCGATTGGGTCTAGGAATTTACCAAATGTGGTAATTTGATTATTTTTTCTTGCTAAATATCCATCATAATGATCTGTTATTGAAGCTATTATGAATATAATGTCAATTATTAAATATTTTAATGATATTCCTACTACTTCTCCTGGAATATCTAAAAAACTTATAATTAATATTACAAATACTAGCAATATTCTCATTACTGTTAATTTATTTGGTAAATTCATTTTACTAGATTCCCTTCTTTTGTTTTATTTTGTTGTTGATACAGTTTTCTCTTCTGATACTTTATTTTCTTTTTGTTTCTTTGATGTTGTTTCTAATTGGTCTATGGCTTTTGTTAATTTATCCATATCTTCTCCATATAGTTTCCAATCATTGTTTTTTGTTGATTCTTTTACCTTTTTTAATGCTTTTATTACTTCATTTATATTGTCTTGCAAATTTTCAGTATTTGATACATTTATATCAACTGCTTTTTTAGATAATAAATTTTTGATTGCTGAATTTATATTTTCTCCAATTCCTACTTTATTTCCTGATGCTACAACTACTCTTTTTAATTGTGGTTTTTGTGATGTTTCATTTATTAGTTGTTGATAAATTGGTTTTACATATAAAATTGTATTTTCTACTGGAACTATTATAATATCTGAACTAATCTTTGTTCCACTTACATTTAAGCTTGCTATTTCTTGAGATATTGTTTCGTCTTGATTTATTTGTGTTTCCAATGAAATTGGTCCTAATACATTACTATCTTCTTGGAATTTCTTAAGTTGTAACTTCATTTCTCCATTTTCAATTGTTCCTACCATATATGCAATGATATTTTGCTTTCCATAAACGGTAAATGGCATTACTAATCCAATATTATTATTTCCATGAGTATCTTTAACCATTGTATAATATGAATCCATTTCTGTTGAATTTTTAAATGATTCACCTCTTCTTACAACATTCCAAACATCATTTCCTCTAAATAATACACCTGCTGTTGTATTATGATATATTTCCATTATTTTTGTTTGAATATTGAATAATTTTTTTGGATATACAAAGTGTGAATTTATATCTGATGGTATTTGAGTGTCTTTATCTTCAAATAATCCTGGATATGCATTATTATATGACATTATTATTGGATCTGTTCTGTCTGTTATATAGAATTTTGTTGTTCCATCAAATGCATTGATTATTACTTTTACTGAATTTCTTATGTAGTTGATTTCAGCGTTATTAAAGTTTGTTTTTTGTGCAAATGGATATGAATTTGATGTTGTGTATCCATCTAATACCCAATATTGCTTTCCTTGATTATCTATTACCATGTATGGATTTTCATCATAAATGATTCCTGGTAACATTGTTTTTGCTCTATTTATAATATTTCTATTTATCAAATATCTACTTGATTTTGTGATTGATCCTGAGAATGCTAATTTCATATCTCCTTGATTTATTGCAAGTATTAATCTATCAAATATGTTTAAGCTTAGTCCTGATTTTCCTGTATAAGTATAGTTTACTGAATTTCCATTTTCATCAACATAATCGGCTTCTTGTTTTGTACTATTTAATACTACTGCACTATTTGTTTCTAGTCCATAATAAATTCTTGGTTCTGTTATTGGTATTGTTGATTTTGATAAATCTCCAAATTCTTTTTGAACTGTTTTTAAATATCCATCTTCGTCTGTTTGGCCAGCCATTGTTGCCATTATTCCATATCCATGTGTGTATTGATATGTTTTGTTTGAATATGTCGCATTTGCTGTTGATATTTCACGTGGTGTTACATATAACAATGTTGCTGCATTATTTACATTATACATTTCTATTTGTGTTTTTCTAAATGTATAATATCCTTTTGCTGTTTGTGAATATTTAACTGTTTTTAATACTAAATCATCATTTACTAAATCTATGTTGTTTAAAATGTCTTTGTTTACTGCTACTTCTTTTTCTGTGATTGTTCCAGAATAATTTAATTCTGAATTTATTAATTTCATATTATATGATGAATTTGTTTGTTCAATATTTTTGCTTATATACCATTCATTTTTTTCTAGTGAATTATTTCCTACTAATATTGCTGTCAATAATACCATTAATCCTGCTAATACTATTAGATACACTGGTACTACTAGTATATAGCCTATCGCTCTACGTACGCTTCCTTCTTTAATTGATGAATATATTCTGAATACTGAAAATGTTGCTACTAGTGCAAATATTATATATCCAATTTTCTTTACTGTTGCATCCATATATCCTGCACCATTTAAAGAATATATTGTTCCATCACTTTTTTCGATATTGAAAAATTTTTCATTTCCGATATTTCCAGCCATTGTAACTAATAAAATTAATCCTAATATAATTGCTAATAATCTGATTCTAAATTTTAATATTTTTAGCACTTCGTCTTTATCAAATGAATTTCTTGATATTCCATTTAAGTCAGTGTTTACTACTATTATTGAATATATTGCTCCATAAACTAATGTTGCTATTATTAATACTGACAAATAAGTTAAAATAAATGTTACTAATGGTTTAATTATTACAAACCATGATATATCTAGGTGGTATACTGGGTCTGTTTGTCCAAACCATGCTAATCCAATTATTTGTGTTATCATATTTTTGCTTAATAGAGTTACTACTGCTGAGCCAATTAGTGCAATTATGAATGCAATTGATTTGTTTGCAAATCTTGGCATTACTTTTTCTTCTTTTTTATATATATTTACTAATACTCTTTTTATTAATTTGTTTGTTCTTATAAAAGTAAAATATACTAAAAAGAAATTTACAAAAAATATTCCAGATGTTATTAATGTTTTTTTATTATATACTTGTAAATACTTTTCTCCTAGGTCTTTTGCTGTTAAATATGATCCTCTTATTAAAATTAATCCTACGATTGCTGCTATTAAAACTAGAAATAATACTAGTTTCTTTCTTGCTTTTTTACCTTTTTTATATTTTATAGCTGCTTCATAAGTTGCCATATCTTCTTTTGATATTTCTTGATTTCTTAGATTATTTTCTTCTTGTGTATTTGGAATTGTATTTTCTCTTTCTTCCATATCTATAGCCTTTCTTTTTTACTCTATAATTGCATTTACAAAATCTCTTGCATTAAATTCTTCCATCTCATCTATTTTTTCGCCTATTCCTATGAATTTAATTGCTACATTTTCATCTTTTGCTAATTTTATGATTACTCCACCTTTTGATGTTCCATCTAATTTAGTAATTATAACTCCGGTTACACCTGTTGCTTCTCTAAAAGCTTTTAATTGTGATATTGCATTTTGTCCTGTTGATCCATCAAGTACTAATAAAGTTTCTTTTGATGAGTTTGGTAGTTCTCTATCAATTACTTTATTCATTTTTTCTAATTCATCCATTAATGATTTTTTAGATTGTAATCTTCCTGCTGTATCACATATTACGACATCATAATTTTCATCTTTAGCTTTTTTGCACCCCATAAATATTACTGATGATGGGTCTGCATTTTCCTGTCCTTTGATAATATCTACATTTGCTCTTTTTGCCCATTCTTCAACTTGTTCTACTGCTGCTGCTCTATATGTGTCTGCTGCTACAACTAATACTTTCTTTCCTTGAAGTCTCAATCTATTTGCAATTTTCCCTATTGAGGTTGTTTTTCCAGCTCCATTTACTCCAACCATTAAGATTGCTGCTGGTGATTTTTCTAAATTTATTTTATTATTTTCTTTGGTTAGAATCTTTTCTAATTGTTCTTTTAATATTTCTATAACTTTTTGTGAGTCTACTATTTTATCTTGTTTTATTCTTGTTTTTAGCTCTTGCATTATTTCATCTGTTGCTGTCATCCCTACATCTGACATAATCAACTTTTCTTCTAACTCTTCTAATAGATTTTCATCAACCTTTGTTATTCCTAATGCTATCTTTGTTTTTTCTAAACTTTGTTTTAATTTATCAAAAAATCCCATACTATACCTTTCAATTTATATTGTTTTTTATTAATGATGCGTAATAATTAGCGTCAAAATCTTGTATATCATCATGATTTTGTGCTAATGGTATATTTACTATTTTATCAATACCATTTTTTTGGTTTATATAATGCACCTTTGCTACTACATTTTCTATTTCATATTTTTTTGTGATTTCATTTTTATTTATTTCTAATGCTAATAATTCATTTATTTGTTGCATTGCTCTTCCTATGTTATAAGCTTCTTTTTCTTCTTTCATGTCAAATACTATACATGAATTCATATTATTTTTTTCAATATTTGCATTCAAATTATAAGTTTGTGCAATTGATGCAATATTTTCTGCATATATTGCGATTATTGCTGATTGATAATAATCACTTATATTTCTTAAATATGTGTTTTCAATTGTTTTATTATCACTTTTCTTTTTATGCACTGGATATGTTATTATTGGAAAAGTATCGCCATTTTCTCTGGAATATTCGTACATTACTCCATTTACTTTTTCTTTATTGTTGTTTGGCGCTTCAATTTCTATTTCAATATTTTTTCCTTTTGATACTTGTTTTACTTTTTCGCCATGTGCTTGTTTTGCATATTCATTAACTTCTTGTTCAGTGTATGTATGTGGCTTAATTGTTCCTATTGTTGTTGTGTTTTTAAATAATAAAATTATCCCTGTGATTACTAGTATTATCAATAAAAAAATTGTAAATATTACTTTTCTATAATCTTTTATCATTTGTGCTTTTTCCTTTTCTTTTTTCAGTTTTGATTTTATCATAGTTGTTGGCATTATTCAAGAAATACATAGTCATATTTATATTATAAAAAAATAAAAAAAGAGGAGGACATTTTTCAATGTCTTCCTCTATAATGACTTATTGGTTCTTCTGTGCAAACAGAAGCTCGTTTTTCAGCTTAACAGACATATGGGTGATTTTCTTTGCAATCATTCCAAGGTCCTCACACCGTTTTTTGGCTTCTATTTGATTCTTTTCTGCTGCCAAAATCAACTCTCTATATTCTCTAATTTCAGAATCAGAAAGTGCACCTGTCTCTTCCAGTTCATGCAATCTCTCTTTAAGATTGCTATACTCTGCAATCTCAAAGAAACTTAAAGTTGCAACTCCTTTAAACTTTTCCTCCAGTTCCTTTAAAAATCCCTGGAAAAAATCGTTTACTTCCTCAATCTGATCATACATATCAGATTCTTTCTCTTGCAACTCCCGAATTCTGTCCACCATCTCTAATGGTGACATTGCTTGAATGTCTTTTGCCATTTTTCCCTTTCTGCCTATTACGGCCGGTTGTTCTACAATAGTTACATAATTATTTTAACATAACTTTTTATCTTTTACAATACTTATGTTAATTATTTTAAAATAGAAAAAGAGGAGGCATGTCGCCTCCTCTTGCTTGGAACTCAACCTCTACTCTTTGCATTAAATGATGCAATGAGCGACCTGAGGTCAGGCATTGTTACTAACTTCTGCATCGGTGAAACGTCATGGTATACTGCTTGTATGCAGCTCTCAATGCATTTCTCCTCTGCCTCAAGTTTGAACAGCCTGCTCTCAAGTGTAATCCTCCTCGTGTCAACGTCTGCAACGTCAACAGGAATGTTCATTAATTCCTGCTTGATGCCGTTAATTTCAGACTTGACACTCTCAAGACGTGAACATATCTTCTGTTTCCAGTCTCTGAGGATGGCTCTTGTTTCCTCCGTAATCTGAAGAGGATCAATAGCCTTGTCATTGGTTCCCATAGTTCTCCTTTCTGCCTTTCCACGTGTTTTAGGCAAAAGAAATTAATAGATACATTTATATTATAATTATTCTTTTCTTTTTTGTCAATAGTTATGTAAATTAATTTTAAAATAAAAATAAGAGAGGAGCATAATCAGTCTCCCCTCTAATGGATTATTTAGTACATTTAGGAATTTCTATCTTATTCCTAAATAATTCTGCATCTCTGAAGTCATCTATTTTTCTGTAAAGCTTATTTATTTGAAAATCTATCTCTTCATTTATTTCCTTATAATACTTTTTCTTTTTGAGATTCTTTTCCTTTCTTTCTAATTGCTTCATTTCCCAAACAGACTTTTCTAATCTGTCGGCCCTTTCAATTAGCTCATTTACATTGTCCCTCATAGACCTTACGTCTTCTAGAATAACATTAATGTTCTCCATATTTTCCTCTCTGCCATACATGGCACAACTTGGTTTACATAGTTACAAGTATTATTATAGCATATCTTTTGATAAATTGCAATATTTATGTAGACTTTTTTAAATATATTATGTGTGATATAATCACGTTACAATTTAAATATTCATTAAATTATACGATTGAGATTAAAATTTTCTATTTAAATCTCATTAATAAGGAGGATTTTATGAATGTTAACCTTATCGAATATTTAAATTGTTTTGAGATTAAGAATTTCAATGACGTTCTTTTCTATTATATAGATAGGAGTGGTCGTAGCGATTCTGAAATCTATAGGTGTGTAGATATTGACCGAAAGTTATTTTCTAAAATTAGATGTAATAAAAATTATGTTCCTAGAAAAAATTTAGTTATTAAGTTATGTTTTGCTCTAAGGCTTGACTTACATGACTCTAATATATTGTTAAAGTCTGCTGGCTATTCTTTAAGCAATAATAAATTTGACTTGATAATTACTTATTGCTTGGATAATAATATTTATGATTTAAGTGTTATTAATGACTTTCTATTTACATACTGCAACGCTATTTTGTAGCGTTGTTTTTTGTCGCTTTTTTGGCGACATATTATTTTTTATATGTGTTATAATTGAATCATCTTAAGGAGGAAATGATATGAAAATAAATTTATCTAGTTTGATGTGCTTAATTGATGAGAAGGAAAGGAAATATTCTTCAATGTTTTTTTCTTTGAAGAAACATGTTTTTAATACTTCTATTCAAGAGTTGAGTGGTGTTTTAAATATTATTGAAGATAACAAAAAAGATTTTGAAGAAGAATTACTTGAGGTTCAAAATCTTTCTAATGAAATTATTAAATTAAAAAGTATTCTTTATGAAAAAAATAATGCTTTTAAGCTTAGTGATGGTAGATCTATTCAAGCTGCAATTGTTGAAAATAGTAATTTAAGAAAGTTAAAGGACAATTTTGAACTATTATTGAATTATCGCAATTCTAAGCAAAGAGTTACTGAAGTTAATAATTCTTATTTTCAAATCCAAGAAATCAATTATAATCAAGACGAAATAAAATCTCAAATTCAAATTCTTGATGAAAAAATTCGTAATACTGATTTTGAAATTTCTAAGTTAAATAGTATTGAGTTTGAAATTGATTTATAAAATGTCTGGGTCTTGTTAAGTTATTTTACAAGTTAAATTAAATATAAAGTTTTAAGCCCTATTCCTTTTTGGATAACTAATTTTTCAGTAGAAAAAAAGAGATTAATGTTTTTATTTTTTTAATTTATTTGTATTTTTTGATTTATTGTAAGTCCTTTATTGGTATTAATGGATTTACGTTTTATGTTTTACAAGTTATACTTTTTTACAATTTTTTTAAGCATTATATAAAGAGTAAATATTATATAGTTATTCGAAAAGGACTAAAGAGCCGATTAGCTTAGCTTGCTTGACTTGCTTTTGCTTGTTCAACTTTGCAAGCTGCGTGATGATACTTATGTGCTAATCATATATATCCTGTATCTGAAATAATGGGATATATGGCTCTTTAGATTTTTTTATTCTTATAGATATCCTCTTTTTAAATCTTCTTCACTTATATATCCAGTTATGAATTGTTCTAATTCTTCTGCCGTTATCTCTTCTGTTGATTTATTATTTTCTTCACAATATTTTAATATTTTTCTCATGGCATATTTTGGGTCTCCTACTTTTGGTGGTATTACCTCAAATTCATCAAAATCAAAATCAATATCATTTTCTTCTTTTTCTTCCATAATTACTCACTCCTTTTATACTATATTATATTATGTCAATTTTTATCAATACTTTTGACTACATTTATTTGCTTTTACCCATCTTATAAACAATATAATTTTTTAATATCTTTTAAATTATTTAATTCTCTCAATATCCTTCCTATTTTGTTCTCAAATGATTATAAATTCTGCTTTTTTATATTTTATAATAATTTTCAATCTGATAAACTTAATTTCATTATAACACGGATAGTTTTTATTTTGATACTACTTTCATAGCTATTAGCATAGCTGGCGGTTTAACTCTTAAGTAAAAAAGAAGACTAGCTATCTAGTCTTCCCCAGTGACTGGGCGTACTTCACTATTAGTATACACTTAAATTTTCATTCCAACATCATCTGTTCACCTCTATAAGGTGTTTTACGATTATTATGTTTTTTTATGTTTGTCAATAATTTTTTATTCATTAAATCAAAAAACTTTAAAAGTATTGATATATTAGCAAAATGCAATGAAATAAAGGACTCTAGGATATTTCCTAAAGTCCTTATGGGTTGGTGCAGATGATTTGAATTAATAAAATTTATTATGTTCTTAAAAGTCTATTTTTGTAAGCATTATCGCAATTCTCTAGCTTTTAAGTAATTATAGTTGTTTCTATTTGTGTCTATTTGTATCTAATTTTTTCATTTTTTCTCCTAGTATTGTGGTACTTACTGTGGTACTATAATATATTTTTACGAATTTAATAAGTCCCCTAAGTACCTTTAATTAGGTACTTTTTTATTGTTTAAAAATAGTGTTTAATTAGTGTCTAACTACTGTCTAATTAGACAGCAATTATCTTTCTTCTTGATTTTCTTGACTTTGAGAACTTTCTTCTGTTGCTTCTGAACTTTGCTTTTTATTTTTATCGCTTAAAATGAATTTTTTTACATTACTTTTAGCTTGATATTCTAAACATTTTTCTTCTAACAATTTAAAATTACAATAATATTTTTTTATCTTATTATTTTTAATTTGTTCATTATAAATTTTTTCAATATTATTAATAATCTTTTCTTTTATTGAATAACAAAATGAAAGTTCGCTTATTAAAAGATTTCTATAATTTATATCTGTTAATTTATTGAATTCTATTTTTTGATATTCACTTTCAGGAGATGGTATCATTTTTTTTAAATCTAGTACAGATAATAATACCAATTTATGATTATTATCTAAATCTTTATATATAGATTTATTATTAATTTTTTCAATTTCTTGTTTTTCATAAATTATAAAATGATCATCGGCAATGTTCTTCCATTTTTTGTGTTTTTCTTTTGGTGAAGTTAATGGAATAAAATAATGATGTTCTGACATTTTTACTATAATTCCTAAAAAAGGTTTAGTTTTTTTAGAATATTCTTCATTAAAATATATTTCTTTATCAAATTGATATAAATATTGTAAATAATCATTATTTATCTTATAAAATGCAAAATCTACAAATTCCATTTATTTTCCTTTCTATAAAAAATAGAGATACCATAATAGTATCTCTATCTTACCTTTAAACTCTTACACTTGCTTCTTCGGTAGTAAGACACCCTCTTTAAACTCTTACACTTGCTTCTTCGGTAGTAAGACACCCTCTTTATATTTTTATTCTACTATAGTATATTCTTAATGTCAATAGTTATAATAATTTTCTAAACTGTCTAAAATAAGTGTCTAAGTACTGTCTAACTAAACACTTGTTAGACACTTGTTATTTTTTCATTTTGTATGTTGTATTTCTTCTAATTTATTCACAACAATTTGATTAGAAATAAAATTATAATTATTTTGCTTTCTAGATATAAAAACAATTAATTTAATACTAAAAACCAGTCCTATTCCTAAAACAACACTTAATATTTGTTTTTTAACTTCTTTTTTCATTATAAACCTTTTTAAATTTCTTTTAATTTTATATTATAAAAATTCTTATATACTTGTCAATGTTTATAATTCTATACCATCATCTTCTTGTTCTGTTTGCTCTTTAAATCTTTCTTCAATTATTTTCTCACAATTATTTATTTCAAAATCAAGATATTGTTGAACATATCTATCACAATTTACCGAAATAGAATATGAATTAATTAATTTAGAAATAAAAAAATCAATATCAAAATCATAAATATATACATCTATATCTTCAACTTTTATTTTTTTATTATTTTCAAAAAAATCTTTTAAAAGTTTTTTTAATTCATCTTCACTATAATCATCTTCGTGTTCATATTCATAATCTCTAATAATATCATCAGCTTCATTTTCAAGTTCCGTTACTTTTGAATTAATATCGTGACAGAAATGATTGCAACGAAATCCACCAATATTATGATTTGATAAATAATGTTCATCAAATCCATTCTCTTCATTTTCATCAACTTCAAGAGAATAACTATTTAGTTTAAATTTATCATCAACAAAATAAATAAAATACTCTGTATCATTTTCTAATATGATATTTTTTCTTAATTCTTCTAAACTAGTATATTCTGTAAAATTTGCTGCCGATGTAGATTCATAATCAAGTTTATTTTTATCACTATAATTAACTAACGCTTCCTCTAAAAGATATTTCATATATTTTTTCTCCTTTTACGCTATATTTATAATTCTACTCCATCATCTTCTTGCTGTGTTTGTTTTTTAAATCTTTCTTCAATTATTTTTTCAAAATTATTTATTTTAAAATCAAGATATTGTTGAACATATGCATCACAATTTAATGAAATAGAAATAGAATTTGAATTAGTTAATCTAAAAATAAAAGAGTCCGTATCAAAATTAATATCAATATCATCAATATATAGATCTACATTTTTAACTTTTATTTTTTTATTATTTTCAAAAAAATCATTTAAAAGTTTTCTTAATTCATCTTCATTATAATTATTTTCATGTTCATATTCATAATTTCTAATAATATCATTAATTTCATTTTCAAGTTCCTTTGCTTTTGAATTGATAGTATAATAGAAATTGTTAAAAGCAAGTCCACCAATATAATGATCATCTAAATAATTATCATCAAATCCATTCTCTTCATTTTCATCAAAATCAAGAGAATTATCTTTCAATTTAAATTTATCATCAACATAATAAATAAAATATTCTGTATCATTTTCTAATATAATATTTTTTCTTAATTTTTCTAAAGTATTATATTCTGTGAAAATTGTTTCTACTCTAGAGTTATAATTAAGTTTGTTTTTGTCACTATGATGTACTAATACTTTTTCTAAAAGATATTTCATATATTTTCTCTCCTTTTTATTATATAAAACAAGTGTCTAATTAGACAGCAATTAGACACTATTTAGACACTTGTTAGACAGCAATTATCTTTCTTCTTGATTTTCTTGACTTTGAGTATTTTCTTCTGTTGCTTCTGCACTTTTAATTATGTTTTTTTTATAAGATTCTAAACAAGCTAATGTCATAGCTTCTCTTAATTCTTTTGATAATGGAGCAATAATATCTTCATATTTTTTCTCACCATCTTTTTCTATTTCTCTTGATGGTAAAGATAAATACATATTATTTTCTTTTCCTTCATTTAAAAAGACATTATTTATTTGCATAACTCCACCAAAAAAGATACTTCCTTTTTTATTTTCAGAAATATAAGCATTTACATTAGTTGGATCAAAAGGAATTTTAGTTTCTTTTTCAAATTTTGTTACTTTTCCCTCTTCTTTATAAGCACTAATAACAGCACTTGAAATAGTCTTTTTCATTATTTCAGGAAGTTCTTTATTAAATTTATTTGAAAAAGTAACAAGTTCAATATATCTCTTTTCTCCATCTGTTTCATATTCTCTTTCTGGCAATGCTACAAAATAAGAATTTTCTCTCTTAAACAAGTAATCTGGTTCATATAATCTTACATTTGAAATTTTAATATAATCTAGGTCTTTACTACCTATGATTACTGTTGCTAAAGCTTTAAGTTTTGAGTTTTCATTCTCTAATTTAACAACATTTACCTTTACTTTTAATTCATCTTTCATTTTCTTTCTCTCCTTTTTTATTGTTTTAGAAATATTATTTTGAGATTCATCAATAAAACTTGATTCTTCATTAAGTAACAAACTGCAACCATTTAAAAGTTCTAGTGTTTTCCTCTCATCTTGAAATTCATCATTGTTTTTTATACTTTGATATAGCATATTTAAACTTTTTTTAGTGCTATCAAAAAGAAAAACAGATATTAAAGCGTTTAAATTCTCTTGATAATGTTCATCTTTGTGGTGCATTTTATTTCTCCTCTCTTAAATACAAAAAAAGAAGAAAATTTAAAATTCTCTTCTTCTTTGTATTTATATAATTTTTCTATTATAAATAATATCACACCTTAATATAAAAAAGTATGCACATTTTTTTGCGTGTTTTTTGCAATCATTTTATTCTTTCTTTCTAAATTCTTCTTTTATTTTTTCTTTAGCTAAATTATTTTTTTTCGATTCATTAATAACAGAAGGTAATAAATTAGAAGATAATGATTTCTCTGGATTTTTAGAATTTAATGTAACTACATTATAATCTAGTTGTTTTAGCCTACCTGATATATATTCAGTTAGTTCTCCTTTTATCGGTTCTAATATAACCATTGGTTCATCTGCTAAAGCACAATCCATTATTGATTGAATAGCTAAACAATGAGTAATACCACCTTTAGTTTTCATAAATATTGCTCCTTTTTTTCTGTATTTTATAATTTTTCTATTATAAATAATATCATACTTTAAATAAAAAAAGTATGCACATTTTTTTGCGTGTTTTTTGCACGCTTTGTATATTCTATTACTTTTTAGGCGTTTTAAAATCGTTTTTAAAACGTTTATTTTTGAAAGTAATATAATTTGCTTTTATATTGTTTTAAATAATTTAAATCCTTTTATTTTTCGCTTTTTGGGGCTTGATTCATTATTGATTTTTTTTTGCATTTCTTCTTGTAAAATTCTCATTTGAGCATTTTGTCTAATTAAATCTGCTCTTTCACTTCTATTTCTTCTGCCCTCTTTTTCTTTTTGTTTTTGTCTAAGTAATTGTTCTTCAATATTCCATAATGGAATTTTAACATCTTCAACTTCATCTCTCATAGCTTCCCTTACAATCCTAACTTTAGTACAAAATTCAGGATCACCTAAAGAGAGCATTCTATTAAATAGCCATTTACTTAAATCAGGAGAATTAGTCATTGCTGGCTTATTTCCAGAAAACATTACTAACAAGTATGGTCTATTAATCATCAAAACTTCGGCAGGAGTTAATAATGGTCTTTGTGTTAAACTCATAGACTTACTTTGATTAATACTTGAACTACCTTTATTTGCACTATTAGATTCTGAATATGAAGCACAAGTATATGTTCCTAGCTTTTTACTTATTTTTTCTGCTGTTGTATCATTAGATGTTTTTAAATAATTCCATATATGGCAATTATCTAAAATATTTTGAGCTGTATTTTCATCATATTTTGAATTTAACTGACTAAATGATTGCAAGAATAAATTAAATCTAATTCCTCTACCACCACCAACAGTTAAGAATCCACCAAAATTAGGAATAGCTGAAAAATTTCCAAACTCATCTAATATAAAGTTTACTCTATTATTTAAAGTACCACCATTATTATCTGCAATATTAACTAATTGTTGATATATTTGACTTACAAACAATGAACATAAAGAATAGTAAGTAAGTTTTTCATCTGGTAAAATCATAAACAATGCTGTCTTTTTATTTGCTAGATCTTCTGCTTTAATATCTGTTTTTGAGGTCATTGAAGCAATGTAGCTATCACTGAATAATGTTAAACTATTTAAAGCTGATGTGTAAAATGAACTTCTTGTTTTAGAACTTGCGATTGAAGATGGAGCAAAACTTGCAATAGCAGGGTGATTAGGATTTCCCTCAACTGCAATTTGCTTTTCTTCATCAAAATAACCATTTTTCAATCTATCTAAAAAGTAATCCATCAAAAGTTCGCCTTTTTCATTTTCTTTACATAGATTAGCTAGAAAATAATAAACATTAGCCATATTTTGCATATTTTCAGGAGCTTCCATACAAACTGACATTATACCTGTTTTAATTGTTGCTTTCTCACCATCGTTCCATATTTTTTCGCCTTTAGCTTCACCAACAATAGATTCACAAATATCACTTGCTTTCATTTGTGCTTCTGCTAAATTTCCTTTTTTCAATTCATTAATAACAGGTTGTAAAAAGTTATAATATGATGACTTCTTTGGATTTTTAAAATCTAATGTAACCACATTATAACCTAGTTGTTTTAAACCACCTGCTGTATATTCAAATAGTTCTCCTTTTGGATCTGACATAACCATTGATTCACCTGCTAAAGCACTATTCATTATCGATTGAATAACTAAACAACGAGTTTTACCACTTCTAGTAGCACCAACAGTTAATGTATGTACATTATCTGCGACAAACAAAACATTTTCTGTTTCAACACCTTTAACTTTTTTAATATTTCTTCCTAAAACGATTCCACCTTTTTTGAAAATTTTCATTTCATCAGGTGAAATTTCAATCTTTTCTAAGTTTTTATATTTTTCTTTAAGTTCGCTTCTTAATTTTTCTTCGTCAATTATTTTAACGCCATCAATTATTTTATATGGTATTTGATATTCCTTAATTAATTTTGTTTCTATATCTGCATTATGTAGTATTTTTTTAATAGTTGAATTAGTAGGATTTATATTATTAGAATTAAATGTTGTTTCAAAATCTTTTTTATCTAGCCACCAACTCGATCCTTGCTGTGTTTGTCTATCTCCAACAGGGACAGGAATTTTAATATCTTTAGTTACTTCATAAACATCAGTTTTATAATCTTTTAATCCAAACAATCTTCTTAATTTAGTAGCCATAATTAAAAATCCAAAACAACACATAGCTACCCAAAATAATTGATTTATAGCTCTATGAAATTGATTTTTATTATCAATAAGATTAGTAAACATTATTTTAGGTGTTAAATTTATTATTTCTTGAGGATTTGGAGAATATACATATGCTATCAAATTAGCTATTATACAACTTAAAATACTAGATATAACAACAGATATAATTCCAAAAATAATATAAAATACTATTCTTTTTTTATTCATTTTAAACTCCTTTCTTTAAAAATAATTCAATTATTCCTAAAATAATAAATATTATAAAAATTATTATTGTTATAATATTACGAGTTTTACTTCTTTTCTTTCGACTTTTACTAAATATATTCTCAATTAATTTTAAAAACTTATTATAATTTTCTTTAATCAACTTTCTCACCTACGACAATCAACCTTTTTGAATGCTTTCCTGTAATACAAGTAATTAAAGTGATTTTAGTGTTTATACTTTCATTTAAAATAGAAACATTATTTTCATCAGTTTCAAATTTATCAGTCACTTTAAATTTAAAAATATTATTTCTATTTTTATATATTATAAAATCTCCAATTTCTAATTTATCTAAATCATTAAAGTAAAAAATTCCTTTATAATTTGCTGTATTTTTATGTCCTGCCAAGCATATATTAGATCCATTTGTTCCAGTTCCCTCAATGTGCCCTACAAAACTTTTTAATGTATTATTATCACTTCCCTCTTTTATTGGTGCATTTAAACCTATTTTAGGAATTGATAATTGCCATTGATACTTTTCTTCAAAACTACTTTTTGTATCGTCTTTTTTATCTTCGTTATTTATAATTTCCTTTTTAACTGAAGAAATTGAAACTTTATTAATTTCTTCCTGGTTAGGTATATATTTATTTTTATCAAGAAATATAGCAATTATTAATAATATACTTAAAATGATTAATATACTTAAAATCATTATTTTCTTTTTCATATTAACTCCTTTTTATAATACGAAAGGATTATTTTTGTTTAAAATTGTTATTGTTTTTGTTTTATTAAATCTTTTCATAGTAATTTTTTTGCCTTTTAATTTATATAAATCTTTTTCTTTTATTGATAAAACTAAATTATCATTATCTGTTATATTAAAGTTTGATATATCTATTATTGAATTATCTTTTATTCTTAATTTTTTTAATGTTTTTTCTTCATCTTTATTTATTAAAATAATTTTTGCATTTTTCCTCATTAAAAATCCTAGAATAGCAATTATCATTGCAAAAAATCCAATAACTATTTGAGGAACATTATTCTTTTTCTCTTCTTTTACTTCTGCTTTTTGTTCTTCAATATAATCTATTTGTAAGTTTTGTTTTCTTTGTTTTTCAGTAACAATTCCTTTATAATTCGCACTTACTTTATATTTATTTGGTTCTTGTTTCTTTAATACTGCTCTATAAAAAGATGTAGCTCTGTATGTTTTTGGAACTTCAGTATTATCAATTACTTTATTTTCCTCTTCAATCCAATTTGTATCAATTAAATAATAAGTTGTTCCATTTATAATAGTAGTTTTAGGTATTTTATCTAAATCGTTATACTTATTAAGTCCATTTTTTACTATTGTTTTTTGATCTATTTCTTCATATTTATTTCCTGGAATAATTTCAATATTGAAATCTTTTAAATTCAATTCTCCTTTATATTTTTCATCTTCATAATCATAATTTGAGTTAAATTGAGATTTTAAAAAACTTTCATTATCAGAATTTAATATTTTTGTTTCTGACTTATATGTTTTTTCAATCTTTTCAGGTTCAATATTTTTTAACTTATAGGTACTTAAATTATATTTAACTTTATCTATTGTTATTTGATTTTCAATTTTATTTCTTACATTATCTTCTGTAGTAGCATTAATAGTTTTATTAATTGTTTTATTTGCTCCATACACGCTTGAAAACATTACAATGCCTGTACTCGCTATAATTAAAGACTTTAATATTTTTTCTTTTTTCATTTTATAATTCCTTTCTTTTTTTTCTTTCTATGTAATTTAAATATTTAAAAATATCTACCAAACCTTTTGTGAGTTTTGTTCTATTAAATGGTTGATTATTCTTCTTTTTTTCTATCTCTTTATTTAGATCATCTAATCTAGCATTAGATATGATAAAAGGTGTATGCTTTACCTCTTTTTTATTATTATTCGCTTCTTTTTTCATAATTCCTCCAGTTTTTATAGTATTTTAGCAATATAATCAAAAAAGAATGTTCTTAAATTTAAATTTAATAATATTGTTGTTCCAACAATAGAAGTAACAATTATAAAAATATAAAAAACAATTCTTAAAATAAACATCAGTGCATTGAACATATTTTTAGCACCTTTATTTAAATTAGATTCTTCATTAATTACAATCGTTGTATTTTCATCAATACCGTATTTTTCTTTTATCTTCTTTTCTTTTTCTTTTTGTTTTTCCATTTCTAAATATTTTTGATAAACCCCTTTTTGTTTCACAATTTCCTCCTTTCTATAACTGTCTAAAATAAGTGTCTAATTGTTGTCTAACAACTGTCTAATTAGACACTTGCTTATTTTCAGCAGCAAAATTACTACTTTTTATTCAGTTATTGTTTTTTAAACTTTTTAAATATATTTATAATATCAATCTTATTCTTTTTTTCTTCTGTAATATCAGTAGTTGTAATATACTCTCTAAAAATATTTTCTAAAAACATTTTAGACTTCAATTCAAACATATTAGGCTGGTATTCATTAAAATATAATTCAAAATATTTCATATCATCTTTTACTTTCGTTTTATCTTCTTCAGAAACAAAATTATAAATAAAATAAAATTTATTTAATTTTTGTCCTGCTATTTTTTCAAAAAACTTAAACATATATTTTTCTTCAAAAATCGAGTTACCACATACTAAAAATTTAAAATCTGCATTTAAAAAGCTATTAAAATCATTTATGTCCATTTTTTCTATAGATCCATAATCATAAATTAAAAAATTGTATTCTTTTGCTTTAATGTCTGCGATTTTATTCATATCATAATAAAAATCCATTCCTTTAAATTGAATCATTTTAGATTTTTCTAAATGCTGAGCCTTTTCATCTTCAATTAAGGCTTTAATATCATTATTTTTGTTTGCTTCAATATAGCAAGATTTTATTGATGGTAACTGATTAAAAAAGTTTAATAAATTAATACTCCAAGTGGTTGTACCAATGTGATCTGTAAATCCAGCAACTGCAATAAGTACATCTTGCTTTATTTTTTCATATCTAGTTTCAATAATTTTTCCTGGAGTTTTCTTTAAAGTACTTAAGTTATCTACAATATAATGTGAAGATTGTCCGTAATTCATTCCCTTATCACTTAATGCTAATTCTAATTGATCAGACATTTCATTATCTGTAAATCCATTAATTAAGTTATAAATGCCCATAGAAAAAGCACTTGCAAAAATCATATTTCCTTTAGTAGCCCCTTTTAAAATTAATATGATTCTTAAATCAGGATATAATTTTCTTATTCTATCTAGTACATTTTTTATTTCTGCTTCTGATGAGGAATGAATAATATTAGATAAATCTATAATTAAAATGTTTACTTGATCTAAATTTTTTAATTTATTTTGATATAGATCTGTTATATTTTTTTCTTCTTCAATTCTCAAAATAATAGTATATTTTCTTCTATTGGAATTTATAATATTCTCTAATTGATTATTTAATTTACCAATATATAAAATTTTTTTAGTTAATATTTCTTCCAAAATTGTTTTCCTTTCTTTTAGATTAAAAAAAGAAGAACTTTTTTAGTTCTTCTTTAATCGTATTTTATAAAAATTTTTAGTGGTTTGAATTATAATCTAATTCTATTATAAATAATATCACATATTAAATAAAAAAAGTATGCACATTTTTTTGCGTGTTTTTTGCAACTATATATAAAACTCTCACTTTTTTGATGCATTAAAATCGTTTTTAAAGCGTTTATTTTTTTGAGTAATATACTTTTATGTCTGTTTTTTTATTATTTTTCATAATTCTAATTCATCATCACTTTCTTGTTCTTGTTGCTTTAAATTTTCTTTTTTTGTTACTTTAATAAATTTCTTTGTTTGGTTTTGAGTATTTAAAACACTTACTATATTTTTTAATGATTTAATAGTATCTTCAAATTCAATATCTTTTGCATAAGTAAATTTTTCTCTATAATTTTTCCAATGATCTTTTAAATCACTATTATTTGATAATTTATTAATTTCTTGATATATATTATTAATATTTTTTTCGTTTCCTCTTTCTTTAAATTTATTTATTATAGCTTCTTTCAAAATATTATTATTAATTTCTTTTTTCTTTAATTTTTCTAAAATATAAATATCATAATAATCTCTAGCTCTACTATTTTGTGTATTATTTATAATAATAGAGTGAACTTTTTCACTTAAAACAGTTTCAATATTATAAGCTAATATTTCTATTTTATCATCACTTAATATTTGTTTTATATCATATTTTACTTCATTTGGTGTAATTATATCTCCTGTACTTATATCTATTTTAAATTTCTGTGAAATAGTGTCAAAATTTGCTTCCAATGTCACTCTATAACCGTGATACTCTTTTTCTTCCATTATTTTTTTATTCATTAAAATTTTAAAAGTAAACATATCACCTATATCAGTTTCTATAATTTCATTTAAAACTTCATTTAATTTATCTAATGTAAATTCGAATCCTTTAATTGTTGTATCAATATCAAGCGTACTCCTTAAGTCTACTCCAACCATTGAACTTATTAACATTCCACCTTTCAAGATAAAATCATTTTTATATTTTGATTTTGAAATTCTATCAATAAATCTCTCCAACACATACTCTTGAAAAACAGTTTCAGAGTCTAAATTTTTTTCTTTAGCAAAATTTTTTATTTTTGCTTTTAATTGCATTGCATTATTTATCATTACATCACCTCTATACTAATACTTCCATATAATTTTTAACTTTTTCTAAAATTTTAAAAATTTTAGCATATTCATACAATTTATAAATATTTTTATTTTCATCTCTAGCATATCTTTTTAAAGCATCTATATATTGAAAATATTCAATTTTCTCTTTGTTTCTAATAATATCACAAATAGTTCTTTCCATATCATAACAATAAACAAAATTCCCATAAGATGTTTTTACTTTAATTTTTCCTAGCTCATATAATTCTTTTTTAATATATGTAAAGTCATATCGTTCATCTTTCACATATCTTGAATTTGAATCTGATGGAATTGTAACCATTAATTTAATAGGAGTTCTATCTGTTAAATCATGAAAATACAAAGCTGTTTCATGTGAAAAGATTGCTTTTGGACATTTATTTTGTAAAAAATAATATCTATCTTCCCAAGTATCTGCTGTAATATATAAACTTCGATTAATTTTTTCAATAATCCCTTTATCTTTTAATCTTTTAATAGTTGATCTATTAATATTATATTCCTTTAATTCATCAGTTTTAATAATACCATTATTCTTTTTAGCAAATTCTAAAACCATATCTTTTTGATTCATCCGCTTTCCTCCGTTCGGTATTATTATATCATATCTAAACGAAAGTCGCAAGTTAATCTTCATCATAATATTCAATTCCATTTTGATTATATAAATGTAATTGATTTGTTTGTTGCAAGTAATCAATTCTTTTTTCTTTTTGACTTGTTTGTTGTATTTCTTCTAATTTATTCGCAACAATTTGATTAGAAATAGAATTATAATTATTTCTTTTTTGTTTTTTAGACATAAAAATTGTAAATATAATAACAATTATTATTCCTATTCCTAAAATAATACTTAATAGCTTTTTATCGATGGTATCCAATTCCAAGCTCCTCTCCGAACAAGTAAGGTCTAATATCTCTTACTGCTCCATTAAATCTTAATTCTAAATGTAAATGTTCTCCTGTTCCAATTCCAGTGTTTCCTTGATTTCCAATAACATCGCCAGCTTTAACATTATCTCCAACATTGAAATGTGATGGATCTCTCATATGAAAATATGAAGTTGTTATATCTTGTCCTGTATGAAATAAATCTCCGTGATCAATAATAATATAATTACCAGCACCACCTTGTTGATAAGCTTTAGCTTTAATTTTTCCATCTGCAATTGCTAAAATCTCACAACCTTTTCCTTTTCCAACAATATCAGTACCATTATGTGGTCTTCTAATATGTAAAACTGGGTGAATTCTATTTAAATTTACAAGAGAAGTTATTATAACTTCTCTATTTCTAAATGGTAAAGGAAGTTTTGAATTTTGACTAAAGTAGATCATATTATCATAATGAACCTTTTCAATATTACTTATTTTTACTTCATTAGATTGATTAGTTATATTATTTGCAAAATTACTAATTTGATAATATGCTGTTAAAATAACTATTCCTACTCCAACTGCAATAAACTTAATATATTTTTTATTAAACAATTATCTACCACCACCTGTTAAAAAAGGTTGTTCAAAGTGTTGTCCTCTAATTCTGCAAAGCATTCTTCTTGCTCCAATAAATAATAAACACTGTCCTTTTTGTTTGTTTGCTAACATATTTGTTTCTTGTGTTGTTAAATTCCATATTTCTTTGGCTTGTATTAAATTTTGTCCGTCCATACCAAAAAATAATTTATAAGTAGAGTTATCAAACAATGCTTGCCCATACTGCTTGATTGAATCTGCTAAAAAGTCTACAATACTTTGAGTAATAACAACTAATGAACAATTATATTTTCTTGCTCTTTTTGAAAAATTTCTTAAAAACTCTGTGCCTTGTGGAACTCTTGGATCTAATAATAAATAAGATTCATCTGCAACAACCATAAATTTTTCGTTTCTATCTTCAAATGCAATATTTTGTAGAAAGCGAAGCATATTATAATATTGACAACTCTTAACATTTTCTTTGCTTTCTGCCATATTTGAAGTATCAAGAACAATAAATTTTGAATCTGCTTTAATTGTAGTATGTCCATTAAATATTGCTGAATCAGAGCCAATTGCAAGCTCTCTTATTATTGCTGATAATTCTTCATAATTATCTTTTTTACTTTTTTCTGTTTCTTTTTCGTATTTTAAAATTAATAAATCATATAAATCTTTCATAATTGGAAAGTCTGTTGCTTTTAATTTACTAGTATCAGTTTCCCAGGTTATATTGAATTTTTTATATAACTCTTCTAATGTTTCATTTAATATAGCTGTTAATCTCACAGACATTTCATTTTTAAAGTATAAAGAAAAGAATGTACCTAAATTTTGAAAATGCTGTGCTAAAGGAGATTTTATGCTTGAATATTCGTTTATAATTTCATCTTCATCTTCTAAATCAATTTTTGCTAAATTATAAACTTGAAGTGGATTTATTCTTCCTGCATTTTCTCCTAATCCACCAGAGCAATCAATCCATTTTGAGCCTTCTATTTTTTTACACATATCTTTATATTCATTTTCAGGATCTATAATACCTATTCTAGTTCCTGAAATATAAGCATTTAAAATAATTTTCTTTACTGCATAAGACTTACCACCACCTGATTGTCCAACTACTGCAAAATTTGAATTTGTTCTATCATTTTCTTTATGAAAAGGATCTAATGTAATCATTCTTCCAAAACTATCATTTCCTAAGAAAAATCCTGTTTTGTCAATAAATCCTGAATCTTCAAATGGTTGTCCTGAAAATAAAGTACCTATTTGCAAATTTTGTTTTGATATATTAAATATTTCTTTATCAACAATTCCAAAAGGTGCAATTTGTCTATAAGCTTTATCCATAATAAAGCTACATACTCTTGCTCTCATTCCCATACCACTTACCTTGTTTAAAAACATTTTACAATTTTCAAGTAAATCAGGTTTATCTATTCCATTTACTTGTACTAAAATTGAAATATATACATACATATTTGAATTATCTTCAATATCTTTAATAATTTGAATCGATGAATTATATCTTGCTTCTGCTCTTATTCTCTCAACCTCATCTCTTGTCGTGTTCATTATATTCAAATCTGAATTAGTTCCTTTTTTTAATCCATTTAAAAAATCTTGTGGATCAACAGGGTTAATATAAACATTAACTATAGTGTTTGGAATATTTGAAATTGTATCAATCCAACCTAACGCTGGTTGGTCAGGGTATGAAGAAATATAATAAATTCTTGATATTTTTTCGCCTGTTTCAATAGTATCTCTACCTATTTTTAAACCTTGAGGGGCAAGTAATTCAACTAATTTTTCATTCACTCCCATTTCTAACATTTTTTGTTCGCTCATTTTATTCTCCTTATTTAATATTTTAAATGATAATAATTTTGAGATTCTTCTGTTGATGTTTCAGGATTATTATATGTATCAATTAATTGTTGTAATTCTTGTTCTGTTAATATTGAAGAATTAAATCCTGAATTTTGAAGTTCTGCCATTAATTTGTTTTTTCTTTTATCTAAATCATCAACCGAAGTAACTGTTACCTTTTCATATAATTTTATATAAACTTCTTTTTCTAAAGCCATTCCTGAAGAAGCAATTCTATTAAGGTCTTCAATTCTTTGTGCTAATAAACTTTGAATTTGAGGATCTGTTTCCTGGTTCATTAACTCAATTTGATAATCTGTCATTTTTGATACATCAACTGGTTTATTTGTTATATAAAATGAAAATGGTGAATTTTCTGTTGAAAAGTTTGATGCAAGTCTTAAAATTATTCCAACCTGTTCATTATAAGTTTTTAGCCTTGAATTTTGTGGGTATACCTTTAAAAAGGTAATTACAAAACCATCAGTTGTATATAAAATATCATTTCTAATATCTTTAATTTTAATATATTGATTGACAGTTAATAATTCTTTGTTTTCATTATTGTTTTTTGTGCTAGAAAAGTTTAGATTCATAGTTTTCATCTCCTTTCACGCTATATTTGTAGAATTTTTGTATTTTTAAAAATCTTACAACATCTTTAAGTTGCATTAAAATGGATTGATTATTATTATCTTTCATATTAAAGAAAAATGTTAATCCACCCGAAAGTGCAACAAAACTAACTGAAAGTAAATAGTTTTTAGTAATAGCGTTTATAATAAATGCTATTATAACACCTATAATTGTTGCTATTCCTGTATATATTAATTCTTTTATTCCTATTCCTTTTACAAGTTCAAATCTTGTAGATACATTTTTAGGAATATAAAATGTGTAATCCATATTTTTTCTCCTTATTCAAAATTCTTTAATCTAACTGTTTCACCATTTGACTTTGTATATGCAATTAGATCTCCTATATTTTGACTCCATATTTTATTTGTTGTATTCTGCATTAATACTGCTTTATAATTTCCATCTGCTAATTTTGAAAAATATATGCTTTCATAAAAATTTAAGCTAATATCTTGATTTTGAGCATTTTGATGTCCTGTTGTTACTCTATAAGCAACAATTTGACTATCAACCCCTTTAAAAATTCCTTGAGAGCTACTAAATTTTCTGATTATGTCCACTTTTATTCCTGTATTTTTTGCCATAAATGGAAAAGGTGTAAAAGTTATATCATCTCCATTTTTCTTATAAAATAATTCTTGATTTACATCTGTAACAACACATTTTTGCCCAGCAATATATACTATTTCTCTTTTTTGACTATCTTTGTCTTCAACACTATCACTGATCATTAAAGCTTTATTGTTTTTGTCAATTTTGCCGATTCCAATGTTTGCATTTGTAAAATATGTTGGAACTAAATTAATGATAATGCTTATTGTATATATTAATACGAGTGCTATTAAAGAATGTTTTATTCTTATTATATAAGTTCCTCTACTATCTTCTTCTGTTACCATTTTGAATATTGATACTAATATTGATACAACACATGAAATTCCTGCGATCCATTGTAAAAAGCCTACTATTTCTTTTGCATATTCCATAAATATCTCCTTTCTTTATTCTTGTGGTGGATTATTTGGATTTGCTTGTGACTTAGTTTCATTAAAAGATTGATGAACATTATTAAGAGCTTTATTAACAGAATTTAATCTTGATGATGAATTTTGTGTGGTAAAAGTACTTTTTAAAATACTACCAGCAATAAAACCAGCAGTTGCTTTAAATGGGCTTCCATTTAAAGATGAATTACCATAAGTACTTTTATCATCTGTAAAGCCATTATTTGAAGATAAGTTATAAACTCCTTTTGCTCCAGAAACTATATTTCCTATTCCTGTAATTCCTCTTTGAATTCCTTCCATTCCACCTTTTGCTTGATTTACTATATTTAATCCACCTCTAGCTGTAGACATTCCTTTTGAAGCAAGTGTTGTAAGTCCGGCACCACCAATTGATACTATAAAATCTTGCAGCATTTCAACTCCACTATTCGTTAGCATTAAAGTTGCGACTGCAAAAATATATCTTTGAGCTTCAATTAATTTTAAAGATATTGATAATAGTATTAATTGCAAAACTACTGCAAAAAAGTTTTGTGTGAACTTTTTCATTACTACTGAAAAAGCTCCACCGTTCGATGAAAGTAATCCAATTGTTGTAAGAGGAATAACACAACGCATTATCAATATTTGAAGTCCCCTCTTAATAAAACTCCATATTATTCCTAAAATTTGTCCAATAATTATCAATATAATAATAGCTTGAAATATACCATCTCCTACATTTTGCACTAATTTAGTCATATTTAAGGTGGTAAGTCCACCAGCGTCTAATACACTATTATAAAATTCAAATCCTAAATTAATTAGATATGTATAAGTCCAGCCAAAACCAATTGATATGATAATTGCTTCAAATAAAGAAACAACATATTTTAAAGGATTTTGGTCTTCTTCGCCACTTTTAAATAAAAAATAAGATTGAATTAATTTTTTTATAAATACAATTGCAATAAATATTAAGCTCCATACATAAATTGTTTTATAAATTTTATCAAAATCAATAATATAGTCACCTGAAGCTGTCTTTAATTGTTCTTCAAAATAAAATACAAAATAGTATAAATCTTTTAAAAAATTATTTAATGTTTGTCCAGTTGACTCAATTAAATCTTTTATCAATGTAATTATCTGATTTGTCATTATAATTCCTCTACTTCCTCAGTTTCTTTAATGTCTTGTTTTATAATACTTAAGTTGTTCCACTCATATATAACTTTATTTAATATTCTATCCATAATTTTATTTATTTTATCTTCTTTTAAATCAGGAATTTTTTCCCTTATAATTGATTTATAAAAATTATTATAATTGTGGAAAAGTTCTTTTTTTATTTCATGTTTATATATCGAATTATAAAAATCTACTTTGTCTGTGAATAAACTATCATTTAAATCTAGATTTTCTACATTATTTTTATATTCTTTTCCATTTAGATCTTTTAAAATAGGATTTGTTTTTTCATTATAAATACTAAGTTCAATATGCATTAAAGATCTTATAAAATCTCTGTAAATTTTATTTTCCAGTATTTCTAACTTATCTTTAAACTTCATATTCATAAATTTTACAAATTTATCTTCTCCTAAAATTATAATTTTTTCTTTATTTATCTTTTTCATAAATTTTACAATATATCTCCTATTTAAAATAATTTAAAATTAAGTTAACAATAAAACTTGCAAATGTTGATGCAGCAACAGCTCCAAGAGTTACAAATAACCTTTTCTTATATCTAGGTTGTTCGTTTTCTTCTCCTGTTATCATTTTTAATATAAACCATAATATAAATGGTATTGATGACACAGGAATCAACCACCTTAAAGTACCTGAAATATCCATTATTAAATTATAAATTCCTTGTCCAATTACAGATTCTCTTATCTTTCCACCATTTGAAGTAATTTCAATATTTTCTGCAAAAACATTACTTCCAATCAATCCAGTTAATAAAAATGTATTAACTCCCACTATTATTTTTTCTAACTTATTTTCTTTTTTCATTTCTTTTCTCCTTTTCTTTTATTGTCTAAAAATAGTGTCTAACTACTGTCTAGTAAGTGTCTAATTAGACACTAGTTATCTCTCTTCTTCATTAAAATTTTCTTTTAAAACAAAATCTTTATAATATTTGCAAAAATCTATTAAGTCTTTTTTATTTAAAGATGTAATTTGTTTGTACCAAATATCATTAATTTCATCTATTTCCATATAATTGTCTGATTCAATTTTGTCGAATAATTCTTCATCAGACATTTTTTCTATTTCTTTATATTCTTCTTCATCAGGTAATAAATCTTCTAATGCAAAATATCTTGCATTATTGTCTCTTATAACATCTCTTTTAATTGAGTTTAATAAGTCTGTATCTGCCCATTTTTTAAATTCATTAACAACTTTTTCTTTTGTGTCAATTTCTATAAATTCACTTAGAATATCGGAATATTCCATAAAATAATCTTCATCTTCATAATCAATTTCAGGAATATATTCTAAAACAGGATCTTTTAATTCTTCAATTCCTGTAAAATCTGCAAGTCGTTCTCTGATTTGCATTAATGATTGATTTTCTTCATCTTCTCCAAAATCTAATATTCCACCATCAATTTCCTCACCATATTTATTATATAAAGTATAATCATAATAATTCTCGTCCGATTGATGAAAATGAAAGTATTCGCCATTTTTCAATCTATAATCTAGTCCATTTCGCAATAGCTGTTCTAAATTATTTTCTTTCATTAAAGTTCTTCTCCCTCATTTTCTAAATTTTTATATTTTCCATCAATAAGGTTTGTTATTTCTTCAAATTTACTAAAATTATTTGCATTGTTTGCTATCATATTTAATGATTCATCTAAATCATATTCATTAATATCAATATTGTTTTCTTTTACATAATTAAGTGCATAAATTAAAATTAAACCGTCTAGATTATCAAAATAATGTTGTTCATTTTCTCTTATCTGTGATTGTTGTATAAGATTACAGATGTCATCAAATCCTTTTCCGTTAAATCCTCCCATTTCATCAATATATTCATTAATAACACCTGTATTATCTTTAGCCCAGTTAAAAATATTGTCATAATAAATATCTGCACTATCTTTACAACAAGCATAAATGGTATCTTGAATATTATCTTCTTTTTCTGCATTTAAAAATTCTTTAAAATTCCTAAAATTATTTGAATTAACTTTATTAATAGTATCAGTTAAATAGTTTAAATTTAATATTCGATTATCTTTTATTATTTCATTATTTGTTTCAGTATCATAAATACTATAAAAATTTATTTTATATTTCGTGTTATTTTCTTCATCTTTACTTAATAAATCATCAATTACATATTTCATAACTTGCTTTTTTGCTTCATAAAAAGAATCAAATTTCATTAAACTTTCCCCTGTAGCAATTTTAATTTCATAGCTCTTATTTTCTTCCTCTTTAATAAAATAGTCAGGAACTTTAATTCCATCTATGTTTAAAGCGATATTTAAAGATATGTTGTTAGGAAAATGCATATCTCTTTCAAAATTTATACCTTCTAAATCAGACAAACAAATATATCCAAATTCTGCATTTTCATCATCTCCTAAATGACAATAACCAAACATCTCATAATCACCATCTTCTAATTTATTACCCTCTGTTATGTACAAAGTTCCAGCACCAAATGGATTGAAAAATTTTACTATTACTTCTGAATTTCCACCTTTTCCATCTTGACTGTATAATGGAAACTTTTTAAATTTTTCTTCAATTTCTTTAGTTATAAGTTTCATAATTTCCTCCTACGCAAAAAGAGAAGAAAATTTAAAATCTTCTTCTCTCTTTGTTTTTATATTTTTCTATTATAGATAATATCACATATTAAATAAAAAAAGTATGCACATTTTTTTGCGTGTTTTTTGCACGCTAAATATTTTAATATATAGATTTTACAATAAAAAAGAAGACTAGCTGTCTAGTCTTCTCCAGTGACTGGGCGTACTTTACTATTCATATACGCTTAAATTTTCATTCCTACATCATCTGTCCATCTCTATAAGATACCTTAAAATTAATATATTTTTAAATATTTGTCAATAATTTTATTAATTTTAATAATTATTTTATATATTTTATCTGTATAAAGTATTTTTTTAATATAAAAGAGGATTGATTAAATTCAATCCTCTAGTTGATAGTTTGTTTATTGTTATTTTATTTTTATGAAATAAATTACACCAGCTATTAACATAGCACTTATAAAGTATATAGCATTATTTACTTCTGATCCTGTTCTTGGTAGTTTTTTGATTTTTAAAGTTTTCTTATATGTTTTTGTTTTCCATTCTGCGTGATCTTCAACTTTTTCTCCATCAAAAGTCCAACCATAATCTAAAGTTTTATTTACAAATACATCTTTATCATTTAAATCAGAATCAACTTTTACAAATATAAATGGAGTTTCTGTGGCTTTAAAATCCTTTTTAACAGGGTTTTTAAATACTAGTTTAAAATCTGTTACATATTCATTAATATTGTCTAAATTTAAGTTTTCAAAGCTTACAAAGTTATTCTTTAATGTAGAATAATCTTTTCCATCTAATTCTTTCCATTCAATTTTGTTTGTTTTGTAATATACTTTAAATGTATTCTCTTCATTCCATAAACCAGTGTATAATTTTAACATTTTTACATAGTCATAAGGTAAATTATCTTCCCAAGTAAAATTATATAATTTTACATTACTTCTATTCGAAATATCAGGGAAATCATATCTGATAACATCATTTGGTTGTGTTTCTACTAATCCCTCTTTTTCAATATGAATGTTTGGTGTGTTTGGTGTATTTACAAATTTAACAATTGGAGCTGTTAAAGAAGTATTTTCATCTAAAGTAATTTTAATATCTTTAGAATCGTTTAAAAAGTGTTTAGAGGCTTTTACTTCTCTAATAATGTAATTACCTTTCATTAAATCTTTAATTGATACATTACCGTTTTTATCTGTTTTAAACACATAATATTCTTTATTTAAAGAATTATCTTCAAAAGTTAATTTTGTTTTTGTTCCTAAATATTTTCCATCTCTGTTTTTAGCAAAATCTTTGATTTTTCCATTATTATCAACACTATAAATTGAAAAATATGTATCTTCAATTCCTTGTCCTGCTACTAAATTTCTAATTTTGCTGTTTGCATTTGTTGTTTTATTAATTGTTAATTCAAAATTTTGATAATTTTCAAATTTTACTTTTGATAAATTATTTTTTTCAATTTCTTCTTGTGTTAATACTAATTTCTTAACATTATCTTTTCCTATTGTGTAATGTCCAACTGCTTTAACTTCTTTTATTACAACATTTTGTACATCTTTTAAATATACTTTTCCTGTTGTAATCTTTCCATTTTCATCAGTTTTAACATTTTTATATTCTTTTCCATTATTATCTTTTAAAATAGTATTTGTTTTTTCATTATAAATATTAAATTCAAAACCTTTTAATGGAATTTTTGTATCTCCATCAACTTTTAACACTTCAATATTAAATTCAATTGGAGCATTCTTAATTGTTATTTTTGTTACATTATTTTCTTTTACTTCTATTTTAGTATCTCTTGTGATAACCTTATAGTAAGTTGGGGCTTTTGTTTCTTTTAAGATATAGTTACCTAATCTTAATCCTGAAACTTTAACAAAACCGTTGGCATCAGTTTTTAAAGTTCCAACTTTAATATTTTTTTCATTTACTATTTTTTCTGCTAAAGTATCTGCATTATCTAAAACACCATTATTATTGTTGTCTTTGTATAATTCAAATTCTGCATTTTCAAGTTTTAAATTACTATTAGTTGAATCAACCTTTGTAATTTCAATATCATTTAATTTTGGCATATCATAAAATACTGTTTTAGTAGTTTTACCACTTTCAATAGTTACTTCATTTCTTCCACCAATTACATAGTCATTTCTTCCTGATACTTCTGTAACTATATATTTTTTAGGAGCTAATCCATTAATTGTTACTTTTCCATTCGTACCAGTTCTAAAGTTTCTGTTATATGAACCATCTTCACTTTTTACATTAAATTCAAAGCCCTCTAAATCGTGTTTAGTAACTTTGTCTTTCTTGTTAATTTCTAAGCTTCCTTCTCTTAACTGGAAGTTTACTCTAATTTCTGTTGTTCCATCAGGATCTTGTTGCCATTGTCCAATTCTTTGAAGTCTTGAATTTCCAATTTGATTAGTCATTATAACTCCATTAAAATTGATTTTATTTTTTATTCCTGTTCTTGTAAAATTTGAACCTTTATTAAGAGGTGCTTCAAAATGTACTTTATCACCATTTTTTAATATTAATGTTCCACCAGTTTGTCTATAATTTCTATTTTCAACAACAGCTGTTACATCATTATCAAGTGTAAATTTAATTTCTAAACTATTAGAGCCTTGAATTTCTGTTGTATTTGATACTTGTTTATTATTTTCTACTCTTGTATCAAGATTTCTATTTAATATTACTAACATTTTAACAGGATCTTCTTTAGAATTTAAAAAATTAATAAAATCTCTTGTAATTCTTCTATTATTTCCATTCATAATTGAATCTAAAGTTAAGGTTGTAATAACAATACCTTTTGATTGATTACCATTAAAACCTGACCAAGGTTCAACTCCCCCCCAGCCATAATAAAGTGCTTTTCTTATCATTGGATTATCATAAATACTTCCTTCATATGGAGTGTTTTGTGGAGTTACTTTTGCGTGGTCTACACAAAATGCAATTTTACCATTCATTTCAAAATGCCCTACTTTTGATCCATTATAGGTTACATTTCCTAAGTTTCTTACTACACCAGAAGCACCATAAACTGGCTTAGCAATAAATAAACTTATTAAGCTAAATAAAAATATAAAAATTATTGCAATAATTTTTTTGTTCATTTTTTGAACTTCCTTTCTTTTAAAATTTATTTTATTAATGTTCTTCATTAATAATTAAATTGTATCACGGATTTTCAAAAAAAAGTATGCACATTTTTTTGCGTGTTTTTTGCACGCTTTAAAAATAAAAAAGTAAGAATTAATTAAAATCCTTACTTTTTATATTCTTATTTACTTTTCTATAAACCTAATTCATCTAATTGTTTTGATGAAAATTTACCTGAATAACCATAAGACTTACCACCAGTATAATCATTAGCTCTTTTTCTTAATTTTTTATCTGCCTCGCTATCTGGTATTTCTTTTTTTGTTCTTTCATCTATTTCAAAACTTGTACTTCCTTTATATTTTGATGAGCCTTTTGAATTAGATCCTTTGCTTTGAGTATTATGATTATTTCCTTTATTATTTATTTTTGCTTGGTTATTTGGATTTGCTTTAAATGTTTTTGTTTGATTACTTGTTTTAGCAGATGAAGAATTTTGATTGTTTTTAGTTTCTTCTTTTACTTCTGTTTGTTTTTCTTCAACTTTTTCTTGTTCTTTTGCTTCAACTTTAATCTTGATTTTCTTTTCAGTAGTATTGTTTGATTTATCCGTTGCTGTATATGTTATTTCATATTCTCCTGGAGTATTTGTATCAACATTTCCATTAATTTTAACTTCTAAATCTTTATCAACATTATCTTCTACTTTAATATTATCTTTTAAATTAATTTGATCACCTTGTTTTATTGTTTTATCTTCTGCTCCGATTATTTCAGGTTTCGTTGTATCTACTATATTATATGAAACTAATTTAACATCTTTAAGTTCTTTATTTTTATTAAAAAAATCTTTATAAAGTACTATTCCCTCTAATTTTACTTCTGTTTTGCCTAATTTATTAAATGTATAAGTATCTCTTACTTCTTGTCCATTGATCATAACTTTTACACCTTTAGGAAAATGAAAATCAGTAATATTAATAGTTGTTCCATATTCACAAGTTTTATCTTGTATTTCTGATTCATCTAAGATTTTTCTTACTTCTTGCATATTTGCTTTTTTAATAGCTTCATTTCTATTAAATGCAATTCCTGTTGCAATACCCCCAGTCATTAAAATGATGACTGCAATTGTTGTAGCTCCAATTATGACTTTTTTCTTTTTTTGATTGTCCATAATTAAACTCTCCTTTATAAATTATATTATTGATTTTGAGTAGCTTTTTTTATATTATACTATTGTATATTTCTTTTGTATATAAGTAGTCTAGTACTACTTATTTTTTTGTCTAAAAATAGTGTCTAACTATTGTCTAACAAGTGTCTAATTAGACAGTTATTATCTTTCTTCCTCTTCTTCGCTTTGCTTTTGATTCTTTACAAGTTCAAAATATTCTAATCTCTTTTTTTCTTGATTAGATAATGTTTTTATCCATTCTGCAAAACCTACAAAATCTGCTTCTTCTAAGAATTTAAGATATTCATTTCTATCTTCTTTTTCTATAACTATTGGAGCAATATTATTTTTAATTAATTCATAATTTATTAAAATTCTACCAGTTCTACCATTTCCATCTTCAAATGGGTGTCTTTTTTCAAATAAAATATATTTTTCCGCTATTCTTCTAAAGATATTTGTTCCATCATAAAAATAGTCCCACATAAGATAATTTCTCTTATTTTTTTCAAAATTTTCATAATCTTCCATATTAAGAAAAAGATTAATATTCAATTTTTTGCCACAATCAGGTAAGAAAAACTTTTTAATATTTCCATTTATAATATTATTAATATTTTCAATCGTTGAATTGAATATATCTTTATGCATATTAAAAAAGACATATTCCATAGCACTTTTATGATTTATTGCTTCATTAATACTTCTCCCATCTGCATTTATTATCAAATTCATATCACAATATAATAATTCTCTTGTTTCAGCAAGTGTTAATTTATTTCCATCAATAGCATTTGAATTATATGTACTTCTTGTAATAAAATCTTTTAAATATTCTTCATTTTCTAATATTGTTTTTAATATATTCATTTTCATTTCTTTTCTCCTTTTCTATAACCGTCTAACTATTGTCTAATTAGACAGCAATTAGACAATAGTTATCTCTCTTCCTCTTCTTCACTCTCATTATTTAAAGAAATTCCTGTTATCTTTTCATAAGCTTTTAAGAATGAAACTGATAATTCATTCATATCAATTAAATTATCTGTTATAGAATTGCTTTCAAAATAATCATATTGTTCTATACCTTTATAAGATAAAATTGTTTCTAAATTCATTTTAGTTTGTTCATTTAATTTTTCATAATAGTTATTAATAATAAAAGTAATATCATATAAGTCTCTAACTTTATCTCTACCACTATAAGCTAAAGCTTTTAAGTTAGTTAATTCATTTATATTATATGTTAATATTCCATTAACATTAACAAGTAAATCTTTGCTTATATTAGAATTTCTATGTGATACTTCAATTTTTAACTTATTTGATTCTCCATAATCAATAAAAGCTCTTTGAACTGTTTTAGTATCTTTTGCTTTTCTATATGTAAAATTCTTTATATTGCAAAATTCATCTATATATTTAAAAATATTCATATTTGAAGAATCTAGATCAATATCTTCTGAAAATCTATTTAAGTTATAACATAATAATAAAGCTGTTCCACCTTTTAATATAAACTTATCTGTTTTATTATTAAGATATTTTAAAAAATCAACTATTACATATAAATGTTTTTTCATATCATTTTCACTATACATTTGAATTTTCCTTTCTTAAAAACTCTGCCCATTTTTTTCCGTATTCTTTTATCATAAATTTATTAATATTATTAAAATTTTTATTTTCTTTTAACATTAATACTTTTTTAAATATTTCTAAATTATATTTATTATTACAAATATAATCATTATTCATTCCTTGAGCTTCTTTAAAGTAACCAGCTTCGATCATATCTAGTAACGCTCTTATATGATTAGCAACATTAAACTTTTCTTTATTAAATGGAATTTCTTTTTCTTTTTCAATACCATAATCTTTAAATATGCTGTTTTGACTTTCTAATAATTTAAAATTTTTCCATTTATATGCTCCCCAATGCCAATCCCCTGATGTTTCTAACTTACAAGGAATATTTAATGCGTGCATATATGATATGTAAAGCATAAGTTATCTCCTTTCTTTTTTTACTTAACAATTATTTTAAATATTATAAATACTATAAATAAAATTAAGCCTAATATCCCCATAATGATCCAAAAATAACCTTGTATTTTTTTAATTTTATCAAATTTTTCTTCTAATTCTTCATCATCTTCATCTTGACTATGCATTGCCTTTAGTATAATGCAATACATAGTAATAGCGTGTATTTCAATCATAAGTATTTGAAAAAATATTTCTACTATCTTTCTCAATATTTCCATTTTGAAATTTTCCTTTTCTATAACCGTCTAAAAATACTGTCTAATCGCTGTCTAAATAGTGTCTAATTGCTGTCTAATTAGACAGTTGATTTTTATAGTTCTAATTCATCATCGTCAGATTGAGTGTTTTCTTCTATCTTACGATTTTTACTAATTTCATTTAAATATTCTAGTTTTTGATATGCAGATTTAATAATATATGTATATCTTGCATTAATTATTTTTTTATAAAAGTTTTTTCTAATATCAGAAATCATAAGATTATCAATACAATTATTTATTTTATTAATATCTATTTTATTAAAGATTGATATTAAAGCATTATTTAAATCTTTATTCTCTAAGCTATTAATATATATTTGATAATTAATTTTTAGATTATCAATTTTAATCGCTGAGTTAGGAAAAATAAATACTCTTTCTTTTATTTCTTTTTCTTCTTTATCTTCAATAAACTCCTGCATTTTTTCTTCTGATAATGCTGGATATAAACAAGAAGCACAGTCAAAAATTGGTGCTATTTTTACAATACCTTTTTTTTGATTTATTAAAAATCCCCAATTTCCATTATGTCTATCAAAATTTGCTAATAATGAATCTAATATAAACATTTCCCAAAAATGCTCTAATAATTTATTTTTATCAATTATATTTTGATCTTCAATTGTTTCTAGAACTTCATTTAATTCAATTCCATAGCCATTAGATCCAGGTTTATATGAATAACTATTTTTAATACTTGCAAAGTCATTTAAAACATTATCATTGTCACTAAATATTTTACAAGCTACTACTTTTTCTCCATTATATGTTCCTAAAATTACATCTTGAACATTAAATCCTAATTCTTTTAATATTTTACAAGAAACATATTCTGAAATTGAAGCATTATAATACACTCCTTTTTTTTCAGTATCAAACTTTAACATATATGTTTCATTGTTATATGTTATTGCTATTTTTCTTCCGATTTGCACCATTGAAATATAAAAATTTATTAATTTCACAATTGCTAAAATCAATTAATTGTTCATTCATTTTAAATTTCCCTTTCTTTTAAATACTTATTTTATAAACTCTAGTTTATTCCATCTAAACAATTATCATAAAAAAATCTTTTGATTTTTTCCATATCATTAGTTTCATAATAATTAATAAGTAATTCTCCAAATTTTATATCTAATTCAATTGGTACATTTAAAATTCCTTTTCCATTTGAAATAAGTATTTTATTTGCTAATAACATCGAAGTTCTTTTATTTCCATCATTGAAAAATTGTGTTTTCATTAAATAAAGCATTTTTGTTATAGCTTCATCAGTTATTGATACAGAGTTTTCTTTTATTGTTACTAAATCCTCTTTAATCTTATTTTCATCAGGGATTTCAGGCTTCCAATTAGTTCCACCCATCTTAACTTCATATATCCTTATTTCACCAGCTCTATCTATTAAATTGCTTCCAATTAAACTATTTATTGATTTTATAAAATTAATATCATCTTCAATATCTAAAGAATTTAATAAATAATTCCAGGCGTGTTTTAAATTATTTATCGTTTGAATTTCATCAATTCGAAGTCTTGCTATATTTCCACCATTATAAATTCTTTGTGTTTCAGAAAATGTTATATTAATACCCTCAATATGACAACTTTTCCATATTAAATCAATAATATTTCTTTTAGCTAAAAATATATTACTTTCTTTAATCATATTAAATCTATCAAAATAATTGTTCATTGATATTTTCCTTTATTTCTGTTTATAAACATCTTTTCTATGAGCTATAGCTAATGCTAAAATAATAAGTTTCTCATCTTCTATTTTACAAATTAAACGATAATCGCCTATTCTATATCTCCATAATCCTAATTTATTGCCGACAAGTGCTTTTCCTTTTTGTCTTGGATTTTCAATATTTTCTATGTTCTTATTAATCCATGATCGTAATAATTTTTGTGTATATTTATCTAATTTCTTAAATTCTTTTTTAAATTGTTCTGTTAATTCTATTTGATACTTATTCATTATCTAGTTCTCTCCAAAAATCTTTAATAGGAGTTGCTTTTTTTCCACTTTTAACATATTTGTTATAAGCTTCTTCTCCTAAATTAAAATCATACTCATCTTCGATTTTTTCAAACAATGCTTTTTTAAATGCTTCTCCTAAAGAAATTGAATTAATTTTTGCGTAAGTTTCTGCTACATTTCTTTCTTCATCTGTTAATCTAATTGAAAATGCCATATTTTTTCTCCTTATAAATATTATTATATATATTGTACTACAATGTACTACAATAATCAATATGTTTTATAAAAATATTAATTTTCCCAATTAATTAATCCAACATCGCGATGTTTTAAATAATATTCCATTCTTTGAGCTTTTGTTTCTATGTTCTGTTTGTTTATTTGCTTCGAGAATCCTTTTTGAACCTCTTTTGTATCCTCCAAAGTATTATTTATATTGTTTAATAAATCATTTAAATTATAAGCAATATTATTCTTTATAGAGCTTTTATATTTATTTTGATTTAATCTGTTAGTAATTTCTTTATTATATTCATTGACTTCAATCTTTCGCTCTTTTAAAAATTGTAAAATTTGATTATCAACTTTTGAATATATAAATTCAATTGCTTTTTCTTTTGTTATTAATAACCTTTTTTCATTATTTGATAAAATTACTTCTTGTTTTATTGATGAATTTATATAATCTTTTACACTTTTTGAAAGTTGTGTTGAACTTCCAACAATTAAAAAAGATAATTTTCTTAATTCGTCTTTTAATAATGGTTGTAAAAAGGCTTTTCTAAAAGAATTCTTATTATTCTTTTCTTGATAATCTTTTAATTTTTCATAAAAAGATAAAATTTCTTTTTGAATATTATTTAATTCTTTTATATTTATTCTATTGTTGAACATTTTTAATGTAGATCTACCTATTAAAGTTTTCATATCTTTATTAAAATTTTCTTTTAATAGTTTAGTATCTTTAGATTTGTTTTGAACTTCTTGTATCTTTGATATTTCTTCTTTATAGACATATTTATTAAGTTCTCTTTTAATTCTATCGTATTTAATAAAATTGTTTGATTGCTCTTTATTATTTCTATCAAAAAACACTAGATGACAATGTATATGTCCTGGCTCGGTATGTACTGATGCTAGATAATCTACTTGGTCTTCTCTTATTCCATATTCTTTAGCAATATCTTTAATTTTTAAATTAATAAGATTAATCCATTCTTCTTTATTTATCATTCCATATTTTTCTGCTTCATCTTCTTTTATAGATATAACAGCTTTATTAAAAAATTGTGTTTTAGCTTTTTCATCAATATAATCTAAAATTTCTTTTTTATCTTTATAAGATATATCTTCATTATTTAACTTTCCAAACAAAGAATGTTCACCATTATTCATTGCTCCTTTAATTCTTCCAATATAATTAATATGTAGTTTCATAACTTTTGCCTTTTTATTTGGTGATAAGTTATTGATCCTTAATTGAAATTTTTTATTTTTAGCATTTAAATTTATAAAATTTACACCTGAAATCATTTTATTCTTTCTTTCTAAATTCTTCTTTTATCTTTTCTTTATTAAAAAGTGTTTCTATATCAGTTTCAATTGCTCCATTTTTTAAAGCATTATAAGCACTTCTTTCAGCGTCTTCTTTAGATTCTTCTAAAAATCTAACATCATTTTCGTTCATAGTTAAATATGAATACATCTTTAATGCTAAATATTCACTCGCATAAGAAATTTTAGTTGTTTTAGCTAAAATCCTCGCTAATCTATCAATATATGGTTTCATTACTAGATCTAAATTTTCTCTAATATCTTCATTTAATTTATTTCTATCTGTATTGTAATGTTCATCTAAAATTTTTTCTAATAATTCTGATTTAGATAAATTCTCTTTAATAGCTTCTTTTACTAGCATATCAAGAATATTCTTTTTTAATGTTATTTGAATTCTTTTTTTAGCCATTTAAATCTATTTTTCTCCTATTCTATAATATTTTTGCTTTCTTTCACTAACTCTATTAAATAGTCTTTTATCTCTTTAGAATTTTCTAACCCCTTAAAATATTTATTTAATTCTTCATCATTAAATTTAATTTCTAGTGTTTTCTTTTCATCTTTTTCCTTTTTATTATTTAATATTTCTTCAATTTTTTTAATATCAAAACAATTATTTTGATACGATTGTTTAATCTTTTTTATTAATGGTAAAGTTATTTTTTTACTTTTCATAACAAATAAAATAACTTTTTGAACGCTAGCAGGTAATGTTGATAAAGTTTCTCCAGCTTCTACTGATAATGTTTTTTTATCACACATATTTTGATATTCTTCAATTAAATTGTTTAATGAAATGTATCTAAAAAATATTCTTCGAGATTCTGTTTGATTTAATAGTTCTTGTTCTTCTTTATTAAAGATTTCATCTTTATTAAATTTAACCTTTTTCATTAATTCTTGTTTTAATTTATAAGCTTTTGCTCTTTCCATAACACTTAATTCATTTCTTTGAACGATATTAGAATCAATCATAATTAACTCTGCTTTATCATCATCACATTCAACAATTCTTGCTGGAATAGTTTCTTTATTTAATTCTTTAAAAACTCTTACTCTATTATTTCCTGATAAAATTTCATATCTATTATTTTCTTTTTTTCTAACTACGATTGCATTTTGAAGTCCAATTCTTTCAATTGATTCTTTTAAATTATTCATTTCATCTTGATTATATTCTTTAAATGGTTGATTTTTATAATAATCTAGTTCATTTAAATTTAATTCTACTATTTGATATTGATTTTTTTCATTTACATTTTTTACTTCTTGAACTTCTTCTTTTACTTCAATATTTTTTTGTTCTTCTATTTCTTTTTGTTTTTTTTGTTCTAAAAATTTTTGATAAGCTCCCATTTTCAATTCCTCTCTTTTTTAAAATTCAAATTCAATTTTATTATCATTATTTAATTTTAATTTTGCATTAAATAATTTTCCTGATTTACTTTTAAATCCTTTTATTTCTTTTGTAATTCCATTTTCTAATAAACCTTTTATATTACTTTCAGTTAACTTTTTATTTGAAATAGTTTTCCATATTGTAAAATCACAACCATTTTTCCAATTTGAACAATAATAAGATTTACTAGATTCTAAAACATCATTATTACATATTGGACATTTTCCTATAATATTTTTATCTATATTAATATTAACTTTTTCAATATTTATGTTTTGATTAATAATTTCTTTTAATTCATCTTCTGATTTTTTTAATACTTCAAAATTACTTTTTTCGTTTTTAAAAACTCTTTTTAAATCTTTATTCATCTCTGCTGTTTTATCAACCCATAAATTTATTTTTAATTTTTCTAGGTTTTGAATAAATATTTTACCTAAATCAGAAATAATTAATTTATTTTTTTCTTCTTTTACATAACCAACTTTTTTAATTTTTTCAATCATTATAGCTCTTGTTGCTTCTGTTCCAATTTGAGATCCATTTAAAATTTCTTTATATTCATCATCATCATTAAAATCTTCTTTTTCAATATCTAATTTTTTAAAAGGATTCTTACATAATCTAATTAAATCTGACTCTGATAAATGGCTTGGTGGAGTTGTTTCTTTTTCTTCAATTTCTAAATTAGTATTATATTCTTCACCAGCTATAAAATTTAAAATAGTATTTTCTTTTAAATCATTTTCATACTTTAAATAACCTATTTGTTTAATAGCTGTTCCAGTTAATTTTGTTTTATATTCTTTTAAACTCAATTCTACTTCTGTTTTATTTAATATGCATTTTTCTTTTGTGAAATTAGCGTAAAAACGATTTTTAACTGTTAGGTATGTAATTTGCTCATCTTTACTTAAATTGTCTAAAATCGGATTTTTATTCGTTATAATAATAGCTGTGTGTGACTCTACTTTAGATGAATCAAAAATTGTTTTACTATCTTTAAATTCTAAATCATTATTATTTTGTTTTATGATTATATCTCTAACTTTATCTTTTTCTTCATCAGACAGATATTCAGTATCAGTTCTCGGATATGTTAAAAATCCTTTTTCATATAAACTTTGTACTAATGATAAAGTTTTATTAATTGGAAATTTATTGGTTGTAAATAAATGTGTTTGTAATGTTGATAAAGAAAACAATTTTTTAGGTTTTTTCTCTATTTCTTTACTTTCAACTTTTATAACTTTTATTTTTTGATTTTCTAGTTCTTTAGCTTTATCTTTTGCTGAATTAATATTATCAAATTTTAATTCTTTAAAATTAATTTTGGTTTCTTGATTATCTTTTTTAATAATAGAATTAATTACAAAGTATTTTTCTTTTTTAAAATTTTCAATTTCAATATCTCTATCATAAACCCATTTTACTAAAGGTATAATGACTCTTCCTGTATTTAAAGTTTTACCACTCTTTAAACTTACATATTCAGTTAAGTTTATTCCATAAAGCCAATCTAAAATTGCTCTTAATTTTCCCTCAATATATAAATTTTTAGTGTTTTCTATTGGTTTTAAATTATTTAATTCTTCTTGAACCTTTTCTTCAGTTAAAGGATCTAACCATATTCTTGATATTTTTTTATTTATTTTAAGTTCATCAAAAATTTTATAAATAACAATATTAATTAAAGTTTCTCCCTCTCTATCAGGATCTCCTGCATTTATAATTTCATTAACATCATTTCTTTTAATTAGTTCTTTTATTAATTTATATCTTGCTTTAATTCCTAAATCATCTTTAACTTTATATTTGTATTCTTTAGGAAGATAAGGTAAATCATCTAAAGTCCACTTTTTATCTCTTTCTTTATCATTTTTATAATCTCCAATTGAGTAAAGTTCTAATAAGTGTCCAAACTGAGAAGTTACAATATATTTTTCATTTTCAAAATAATCTTTAAAATTTTCATTTCCTCCTATTCCTCTTACTATCGTTTTTGCAAGACTTGGTTTCTCTGCAATTATTAGTTTTTTCAAATTTTATTTACTCCTTTCTAAAATATAAAATAGAGAAGAATTTTTCTTTCTTCTCTATTTGTATAATATTACTTTTTCTATTTTAAATAATATCACACATTAATCTAAAAAAGTATGCACATTTTTTTGCGTGTTTTTTGCACTTATTTTTTAATAAATATTTTAGTGCCGGCAACTGCACAAAATGTAAAATTTGTGTATTTTTAATTTTTAATACACAATTAAACGGCTTGCCATTTATATGTTTTGTGCATTGTGTACACAATGCTTTCCTGCCTTAATTAAAAATTAAGGAAAAAAAATAATAATTATTATCTCCTGGTAAATAAAAATTATTTATTAGCTAATTCCAAAAAAATAAGGAACTAATTCTTCAAGTAATTTATTTTTTAATCTATAAAAAGTTGTAAAAGAACTATAATTTAAAAATTCTATCATTTCATCAATTGTTTTTGTTTTTTCATTCATTGGCAGTTTATATCCATAAAAATATTTTAAAACTAATTGTTTACTTTTTGAATTAGGATCTGGTAAAATTTCATTTTCAATATAAGAATCTAAAATATAATAATAAATTTTTAAAAAATCTTTTGTTGTTTTTTGAGCATTTACAATCTTTGCAATTTCTGAATAATCTCCAAAATTTAAAGTTCCATTATCTTTCCACATTAAATTTCCATAAAAATATTTTTTATACTCTTCTAAATCCTTTTCTGAAATATGGGTATTTTTTACAAATAATTCATATCTTCTTAAATTTTCTAAAATATACTCAACTTCTTTTCTTCTATTTTTTCTTAAGTTTTCAATTTGAGCTGTTAATTCAACTATTGAACCTTTAATATTTTGAGCTTTTTTATTAAATTCATCGTTTTTAATTTTTTGAATTTTTTCTTTTTCTTCTGAATGATTATTATGATTATTCCATAAATTCACTTGTTCATTCATATACTTTATCTCCTTTTAAAAAAGTTAAAAATTGTTTTCTTTTTCTTTGAAACTAATAACTCTTGATTGATTTTTTCTTGCTCATATAGTCCAATTAATTTTTGAGTTAATTGATTAATTTCTTTATCTTTTGCTTTTATAATTTCATCTCTGCTAATTAATTGTTCATCTTTTAGCATAATGATTCGATCTTTAGTAAGAATTTGCTCTTCTTTTATTTTTACTTCTGACTGAAAATGAAGCATCTGTTTTTGAATATAATTCATAAATTCAAAACTTTTTTCTTCTTTTGATAAACTCTGTTCTTTTTCCTTTTTATTTACTATTTTTCCTAAAACAGGTTTATCTTCACCTTTTAAAAACTCAATTGCTCTTTCACTAAAAACTCTTTTATTATTCATCATTTTAGTAGCACCAATTTCATTTAATTTTTCAAGATGATTATAGATCGTCGCTCTTGAAACCTTTGCAATATCCATAATATCTTGCATTGAATATTTTTCCGAAAAATCCATTTAATCCCTCCATAAGTTAATTTGAATAAAATGAAGCTAAATCATCATACATTCTTTTATTTTCTTCAAAATTAACTATTTTCTTTTGTTTTCCTTTTTCTGTAGTCATTTTTTTGACATCATCATAAAACCCTTCAAAAACTTTAGTAGCGTAAGTAGGGTCGATTAAAAAATCAAAATTTGCTTTAAATCCTGTTTTAGGATTTCCTTGTAAAAATTTTGAGTTATTTGCTTTTAGACATATTTCTTTAAAATCATCGGTTGTAAATATTTTTAGAAACTTTTTTATATTTTTAATTCTTTGGTCATTTAAAATTAAAAGTTTAGGTAATTTAGAACAAGTATTATTATAGGTTTCAATCATATTTTTTATTAAAACTATTTCTTGGTTATTTTCTAATGGTGTTTCGATTTTCACATTTGGAATATCATCATTCTTTTCATCAAAAATAATGTCTTCTTTCTCTCTCTCTATATTATTAATATTTATATTATTATCTTTGACTTTTTGGTATATGGGATATTGATTTTTTTGTACATACCCCTCTACGCAATTTTGCACATACCCCTTTTGTACATCTTCATTATTCTTTTTTGAATCAGTTTTAACTGTTTTATCAGGGTGACTATTATTAAAGTTAATATCTTTAATATAAATTCTTCTTTCTATTATTTCATTCTTTTCACTTCTAATTATCTGTACTTCCAAGAAGCCTAATTTTGTTAGATTAGAAATCCATCTTGAAACACAACTCTGAGTTACTGAATAAAGCTCTGCAAAATATCTATTTTTTGCAAAACAATATCCCTCTTTATTGCATAATGCTGATATTTCTCCATAAAGTAGTTTCTCAGCTGGTTTTAATTTTTTATCATATCTAACACTCGCTGGTATAACAGCGTAATAACCATTATAAATATTTGTTTCCATTTACATTACCTATTTTCTTTCTTTTTAATATGTCTTTAGTATTTTTAACTTTCTTTTAAATTTTCATAAAACATTGCTGGATCATAAATCATATTTTGAATTGACCATCTTCTTACAGCATATTTATTAGCTAATAATTTATCGCTCCCATCAAGTTTTATTTTTGGAAAATTTTTAGAGTGAAAAAAGTTATAAGAATCTTTTCTTGTTATTCCCCACATCTCCTCTAAAATTTTAGGTGTAATTATTTCAGGTGCTTCTTCAAATTTCATAATTGCTCCTTTCTAGTTTTTCTATACTTTTTCTAGACATTGTACTTAAAAAAATATTCAGGTATTTCTTTTTGTTCAATACCTAAAACATCGCAAATTGATAATATTTGTTCTTGCGTAAAATAACTTTTATTTTGTAATTTATCACTTAAAGTCGTTGAAGATATTCCAATCTCTTTACAAAGTGCAATTCTCGAAAAATCTTCCTCTGCTATTTTTCCTTTTAATTTCTTATAATCTATTTTCTTAATATCCTTCATTTCGCTCCTTTCTAGTTTTTCTGTACTTTTTCTAGACAAATTATATCATAAGTATATTTTTTGTCAATATTTTTTTATAATTTTGCTTTTTTACCAAGAAAAATTGATATTTTACCAAAAAAGTTGATATTTTTCCCAAAAAAGTTGATATTTTTTCAATAAAAGTTGATATTTTTCCTAAAAAAATGTACAATAAGATAAGGAGGAGTAATGAATTATATTGTAGAACCATTTTCGGTTAGATTAAAAAAAGCTATGAATAGATTAAATATTTCTGTAGATTATTTAAGTAAAAGAATTGACATTAATAGATCTGCAATTTATGCTTGGCTTAATGGTGATTATAAAGCAAAACAAGATAAATTAATTTTATTAGCAGATGTATTAAATGTTTCTGAAGTTTGGCTTATGGGATACGATGTTCCAATGAAAAAACCTACGCCTAAAAATAATATTTCAGCTGAATATGGTTTGCTTACAAATGATACTATATCTATTCAAGGATTAGATGATGATGATATAAAAGAAATCCAAAGACAAATTGAATATCTAAAGAATAAAAATAATAATACACAAAAGTAAAAAAAAACTCTATTTTTGAGTTTAGATTAGGAGTGTATGTTGAATTTTGATATTATTTATCAAGAATTTTATTCTAATAAGATTGAAATTGTAGAAGTAGATTCTATTTCATCTTTTGCTAAATTATTAACAATTAAAAACAAGACTTATTTAATGATTAATAAAAATTTAAATGATGACAACTTAAAACTAGATATTCTAGTCGAAATGTTGTCTATTTTTTATTTTAATTTTCCCACAACACGAAAAGAAAAATTAAAGGCTTTAAAATTTAAGAATAAATACTTAAAAAAGTATTGTCTAAAAGACTGTCTAACTGCTGTCTAATTAGACACCTGCTTATTTTCAGCAGCAAAATCAATACTTTTGAAGTGTCTAAAACTGTCTAACAGACAAATATAAGAAGAAAGGAATTTATATATGCCTAGAAAAAAATCTAATGGTGAGGGACTTATTAGATTTCGTGAAGATAAAAAATTATATGAGGGTCGTGTTTCAATTGGTTATGATCAATATGGAAAATTAAAAGTAAAATCTGTTTATGCTAAAAGAAAATCTGATGTAATTGAAAAAATGGATCAATTAAAAAATGATTATAAAAAAGAAAGTTTAGTTATTGACAATAAAACAACAATATATGATTTACTAAAAGATTATATTGATAATCAATACAAAGGAAATATCATTAGAGAAGTTTCATATTTGCGTCATTTAGCGACATTAAATATCATTAAAAAATTAGATATTGCAAATTTACCTATAATAAAAGTTAATAGTACTGATATATCTAGAGATTTACTTAAACTTACTGATTATTCTAATTCGACTATATCTAAAGTAAAAAGATTAATATCAAAAGCTTTTAATTTGGCAATTCTTCAAAATTTAGTTAAAATTAATCCTTTTAAAATAGATAACCTTATTATAAAAATAAAATCTAATAAAGTAAATAAAAAGGTCGAAGCACTTACTTTAGAAGAACAAAATTTACTTTTAAATGAATTATCACATACTGATGATAGATATAAAAATGTTTTTTATATTGCTCTGTATACTGGAATGAGGATTGGGGAAATTCTTGCATTAAAAAAAGAAGATATTGATTTAAAAAATAAAATAATTAAAGTAAGAAAAACTATTACTAAAGATAAAAACGATAAAGCAATATTAGGTGAAACAACTAAAACATATAATAGTTTAAGAGATGTACCTATAATTAAGCCGTTATTTCCTATTTTAAGCGATTTAATATCAAAAGAAGATAATTATCTATTTTTATATAATAATTCATTTATAGACCAATCTACAATTAATACGCATTTAAAAAAGATATGTAAAAATGCAAACATTAAAGTTATTATAAATCCTAACAAAACTGTTCATAAGAATAATACAATAAAAAAAGTAAATTTAAAGACTTCTAGCGTTCATACGCATATGTTAAGACATACTTTTTCAACTAGGTGCATTGAGTCTGGAATGAATGCTTTAGTATTATCAAAAATTTTAGGTCATAAAAATATAGAAATAACATTAAATGTATATACTTCTGTTTTTAATAAATTTACTATTGAAGAAGTTAATAAAATAAATGATGTTTTTTAAATAAATGTTTGCCTATTGTGGTATTACTATGGTACTTATAAAAAAAATAAGTCTAAAACCCTTTAAAGTCAAAGGCTTTAGACTCTTGATTTTGGTGCAGATGGTGGGACTCGAACCCACATGGTTTCCCGCAGCATTTTGAGTGCTGTGCGTATACCAATTTCGCCACATCTGCATTGATGTAGAAATATTACCATAAATATGTTGGTTTGTAAAGTGGGTTAATTTAATTTTTGGGATTAATATTTTGACTTTATCATATATATATTAAACGAACTTTGATATCTCAATTTTAAAATTTATATATGTATTTGAATTTTTATATAAAGATTTTAATTTATTTCTAATTATATTATAATGTTTATTTATATAATCCCATGTTTTTCATTTCTATTTGCATCACTATCTTATTTTTAGATTTTTATAAATTGCTTTTTTATTTTAAAATTTATAAGTCAAAAATTTTGTTTTTTTTGCCCTATAAATTTTCATAGGGCAATTTTTTTATTTTTTTTAACCTATAAATTTTATTTTAAAAATAAATCTGTATATTTTTTAAAAGTAAAAATTTGATTTCTACTGTATCCTGTTGTTTCAACAATGATGTTATTGTCTAAGAAACAATTAATGATGTTTTTTATTGTACTTTCTTTTATATTTGTTAATTCACATAATTTTTTTCTATTAATTACAGGTTCGTTATATAATGCATCTATTACCTTCTTTGCATTATCAGATCTTACTGATAACTCAAATACAATTTTATCCATTTCCATTGTCAATTTAACTACTCTTCTAAATTTCTCCTTTGCTATTTTTGATGTTTCAATAACAGCTTCTAAAAAAAATTTAATCCATCCTATCATATCATTTCTCGTTCTTACTCTTGTTAGCATATCGTAATACGTATCTTTGTTTCTCTCAATATAATCCGAAATATATAAACATGATTTCTGTAGCATTCCTTTGCTTTGAATATAAAGTGGAACGATTAACCTACCAATTCTTCCATTACCATCTAAGAAAGGATGTATCGATTCAAACTGATAATGTAAAATTGCAATTTTTATTAAATCTGGAGTATCAATTTTTTCATTATTTATAAATTTTTCAAAATCACTTAAGCATTCAGATATTTCTGTGTATGGTGGTGGTACATAAACAGCTGTACTTGGCATACTGCCACCAATCCAATTTTGCGATATTCTAAATTCTCCTGGTGCTTTATGTTCTCCACGAACTCCTGTCATTAATATTTTATGAATTTCCCTTATCAATCTATTACATACTGGAAAACCTTCACTAATTCTTTTAACTCCATAATTTATTGCTTTAACATAATTTTGTACTTCTTCCCAGTCATCTCTTTTTTCTGGATTAATATCTATTATATCTAACAAATCTTCTTCTACTGTCGTTCTAGTTCCTTCAATTCTACTAGATTTATTAGCTTCAATTTTTACATGCATTTTAATGTATAAATCCACATTCGGAATTAAAAGTGAATAAGCATTTAATTCTCCAATTTGTCTGTTAGCTTCTGCTAATAACTTATCCAATTTTGTATCATCCCATCCCCAATTGTAATTTATTTTACTCGGAATAAATGCTTTATAATCATTCATTTTTATGTATTCGCCTGATTTGTATTCTTCAAGTTTCATTATTATCACTCCTTATACTCCTGTATTTTCTATTATAGGAACTTCAATTCTTCCTTATGCTATATAATCTTTTGTAATAGTCAGCTTGTTTCTCTTGAATTTTATGTGTCCAAACAACAGACGCTAACTTTTGTCTTAATTGAGATTCTAAATATTCCATTATTCCTCCTAATAATTTATATAAATTCATTATACGAACATTTGTATTGTATCATGCTTTTTAAATTTATACAATTCTTTAATTCATTTTATAAAAAAATAATTTCATTTACTATAAAAAAGAAGACTAGAAATCTAGTCCTCCAATCTAACTTATTATACTTCCATGTATAATATAAATAACAATATTCAATTTTAAATTATTTATTTAAAATTTTTTGCATTGTGTACCATGCTAGCTCTGCGCATTTTACTCGGGCTGGCATGTTTGATATGTTTTGAAGTGCTGCTGCATCTTCTAGAGAATCAATTTCTTCGTCGGAGATTTGTTCTCTTTTTATCATTCTTAGATATATGTCTATTAGTTTTAATACTTCTTGTTTTGTTTTGCCTTTAAATAGGTCTATCATGATTGTGGTTGAAGCTTGTGAGATTGCACATCCTGTGCCTGTGAATGATATGTCTTCTAAGATGTCTCCATTCATTTTTAGTTCTAGAGTAATGTCATCTCCACAACTTGGATTGTGGCCATGTTCTGTAAAATCTGGATTTGTTAGATTGTGTTTGTTGTGTTTTGATGTGCTTGCTTCCATGATTATATCTGTGTAAATTGAATCCATATTTTCCATTGTTTTCTCCTTTTACATATATTTGCTGAAGATTTTTTGAACTTCTTTTAGGCCATTTATGAGTCTGTCTATGTCTTGTTTTGTGTTGTAAATGTAAAAACTTACTCTACATGTTGATTCCATTTTTAATTTTCTATGTAGTGGTTGGGCACAGTGATGGCCTGAACGTATGCAGACTCCACTGTTGTTTAGAATTGTTGAAACATCGTGTGGATGAACGTTTTTTACGTTGAATGCTATTACTGCTGCTCTTTTTTCTAGATTTGTTGGTCCATAGATTTGAATGAAATCCAGTTTTGTTAGTTCTTCATAGGCATACTGTAGAAGCTCTTCTTCTATTTTTTCGACATTTTCCATTCCGATATTTTCTAAATAATCGATTGCTGCTGACAGACCTACTGCTCCATTTACGTTTTGGGTTCCGGCTTCAAATTTCATTGGTGGCTCTGCATATGTTGTTTCTTGTTCATATACATATTCGATCATATCCCCACCTAAATTGAATGGCTCCATTTTGTTTAGTATTTCTTCTTTTCCGTATAATACACCAATTCCCATTGGCGCTAGCATTTTGTGTCCTGAAAATACTAAAAAGTCGGCATCTAGGTCTTGGACATCTATTTTCATGTGTGGTGCTGATTGTGCTGCGTCTACGACCATTATTGCTCCTACTTCGTGGGCTCTTTTGGCTATTTTCTTTACATCATTTATTGTGCCTAAAACGTTTGATACTTGTGTTACTGCAACGATTTTGACACCTGGAACTATTTTACTGTTTATTTCTTCATCTGACAACTCACAATTTTCGTTTGTATACATGTATTCAAGTGTTGCTCCTGTTTTTTTGCAAACGTTTTGCCATGTTACTAGATTTGAATGATGTTCCATTATTGATATAAGAATTTTGTCGTTTTTTGTTACATTTTGCATTCCATAAGAGTTTACAATTAAATTTAAACTTTCTGTGGCATTTCTTGTGTAAATGATTTCGTTTGGCGATTTTGCATTTATAAATTTTGCTACTTTTTCTTTTGATTCATCATATACTCTTGTTGCTTCAATACTTAAATCGTATGCGCCTCTATGTGGATTTGCATTGCTTTGTTTGTAATAATTTGTTACTGCTTCTATTACTTGCAAAGGCTTTTGAGTTGTTGCTCCACTGTCTAAGTATGCAATATTTTGGTTTTCTAGAATTGGAAAATCTTTTCTAATTTCATTAGTTGTCATTTTATTATTCCTTATATTTTTTCAATTATTTCTATGATTTTTTCTTGTAATTCTTCATCCGGTATTTCATTTATTATATTGTTGAAATTTGCTTTTATTATTAACTTTCGTGCATCTTCATAAGAGATTCCTTTTGTCATTATATAAAATAATTTTTTTGGATCTATTTTTCCTGATGATACTCCGTGTTCTCCGTTTACGTCATCTTCATGGCATAATAACATTGGTAATGAGATTGACTTTGCTTTATCTGATAATAAAACACAATTTTCGTTTTCTGTGCCTTTTGACTCTTTACTGCCTTTTAGAAAGTCAATTGTTCCTTTGAAGCTTTTTTTAGAATTTCCGTCTATTGCTCCTTGTACTTCTATTTCTGAGTTTGTTTTTTCTGCTATGTGTTTTATATGATAATTTAAGTCTAATATATTATTGTCTTGTCCTAAATAAACTGTTTTTAAGCTATTTTTTGCTCTATATCCATTTAGTTCACTATAATAGTTTGATATCTTATTTTCTCCTCCAAAATCTACAATTATGTGCGAAATTTCGCTATTGTCCGCTATATTATTCGAGATTGCAAATATGTTTGTGTTTGCTGTACTTTCTAATAAATTTGCTATTGTGATTTTACCTTTTGCATATTCTTCTGATTGTAATTCAATTTCTGAATAATTGAATCCGTTTCCTTCAAATTTTATGATTATGTTTGCTTCTGAATTTTTCTCATATTTGATATTTATTTTTGATATCAAGGCTTCTTCTTTTAATTTGAAGTTTAACTCTATATTTTGTTCTATTTTTGTATATTTTGGTACTATTATATTTATTGAATAGTTCGTTTGTAGTTCTAATCCTATTTTGTTTGATAATAGTGTGTTTTCTGATTTTTTCAAAGTTATTTTTTCAATATTTTTAAATTGTACATTATTAAATTCTTTGGCTTTTGGTATCTCTAAATTTATTTTTAAATCGTTGATTTGATAACTTTGTGATGTTCTTAGAGGTGTAGCATTTAATACTAATTCGTTTGTCATTATCCTATGCTCCCTTCTAATTCTAAGTTTATTAAGTTGTTCATTTCTACGGCATATTCTAGTGGTAATGCTTTTGAAATTGGGTCTGCAAACCCTCTTACTATCATGGCTTTTGCTTCTTCTTCTGATAGGCCTCTTGTCATTAAGTAAAATATTGCTTGGTCTGATATTTTTCCAATTTTTGCTTCATGCGAAAATTCTACATCGGATGTTTGTACATTTGATGTTGGTATTGTATCTGATTTTGAAATATTGTCTAGCATTAATGATTCACATGATATGGATAATTTTGCTCCTGTTGCTTTTGGCAATACTTTTACATCACTTCTGAATGTACAAATTCCTCCGTCTTTTGAGATTGATTTTGAATTTACTACTGCTGAAGTGTTTGGTGCGTTTTGCACTATTTTCATTCCTGTATCTAAGTTTTGACCTTCTCCGGCAAATGATATTCCTAAGAATTCACTTGATGCATTTTCGCCATTTAAAAAGCTCATTGGATATAGCATTGATACTTTTGATCCAAATGATCCTGATACCCATTCTATTTTTGCATTTTTACCTACGATGGCTTTTTTTGTATTTAGATTCATCATATTTTTTGACCAGTTTTCAATTGTTGAATATCTTAATGTTGCTCCGTCTTTTACATATAGCTCTACTGCTCCTGCATGTAGATTTAATTCACTATATTTTGGTGCTGAACATCCTTCTATGAAATGCAAATATGCATCTTCTTCAACGATTATTAATGTGTGTTCGAACTGGCCTGCGCCTGCGGCATTTAATCTAAAATATGATTGCAATGGTATATCTACTTTTACGCCTTTGGGTACATATACAAAAGATCCTCCTGACCATACTGCGTAGTGAAGAGCGATGAATTTATGATATGGAATTGTAATACATTTTGAGAAATATTCTTTTATGATTTCTGGATATTCTCTTACTGCTGATTCAAAATCAGTGTATATTACGCCTTGCTCTGTTAATTCTTTCTTTATGCTGTGGTATACAATTTCCGAATCATATTGTGCTCCAACTCCTGATAGTGCTTCTCTTTCTGCTTCTGGAATTCCCAATTTTTCAAAAGTATTTTTTATATCTTCTGGTACGTCATTCCAGTTTGCCTTCATATCTGTTTTTGGCTTAACATATGTTGCAATTTTATTAAGGTCTATTTCACTTAGATCTGGTCCCCATGTTGGTAAGTCTAATTTATTATATGTTTCTAGTGCTTTTAGTCTTATATCCAACATCCACTCTGGTTCTTCTTTTCTTGCTGATATATCCCTTATTACTTCTTCTGTTAAACCAAATGCTTTATATTCAGAATCATCACTATTTTTAATATTGTATATATTTTCTATCTTGTTCTTTTGCTCTTCAAACTGTGATAGATCTGCTTTATTTTTCAAGTTCTTTATTCCTTTCTAGTTAGTTTAGATATTCTGAATATCCCTCTTGTTCTATTTGTTTTGCTAATTCACCTGTTCCTGTTTTGATGATTTGTCCATTTACTAATATATGTACATAGTCAACGTCTAAGTTTTCCAAAATCTTTGTGCTATGTGTGATTATTAATACTGCATTTTCATCATTTTTGAACATATTGATTCCTGATGATACTGTTCTTATTGCATCAACATCCAGTCCTGAATCTGTTTCATCTAGTATTGCTAATTTTGGATTTAGTGTTAGCATTTGTAAAATTTCGGCTTTTTTCTTCTCGCCTCCTGAAAATCCTACATTTAAATCTCTTGATGCATAATTTTTATTCATATTTAATTTATTCATATTTTCTTCAATTTGTCTTTTAAATGCAAATACTTTTACAGGCTCCTGTGTTTTTGCTGAATGTGCTGCTTTTAAGAAATTCATTAATGTGATTCCTGGTACCTCTTCTGGTAATTGGAATGACATGAAGATTCCTTTGTTAGCTATTTCATTTGTTTTTAAATCGTTTATATTTTCACCTATAAAATCAATTTCTCCAGATGTTTTTTTGTAAACTGGATTGTTGAAGATTACGTTTGCTAATGTTGACTTTCCGGCTCCGTTTGGTCCCATTATTACATGTACTTCTCCTGCATTGATTTTTAGATTTAATCCTTTTAATATTTCTTTATCTCCTGCATTTGCGTGCAAGTCTTTTATATTTAAAATTTCTGTCATTTTCTACCCCTGTTTTTAAAATGTTAGTCTTGGCTAACTTTTTATAGTTTAACATTTTTTAGGTGGAAAGTCAAATTGGAAGGGTTGTAAGATAAAAAATTAGTGGATAAGTATTAAAAACTCATCCACTAATTAATTCAATAAATATGCTTATAATTTTATATTTAAAATTATAAGCATATTAACTTTTATTAAAAAACTTATTTTTAAGTATATTTTTTGTTTATTAATATTTGTATTAATAAACAAAAAATATACACTAATAGAAATACTCTAATTATTCCTAAAAGTATTAATTCACAAATTATGATTATGAAAATACTATTAATTATATAATAAAATCCATAATTTGCAAAATAATAAATTATAGAAATAACAAGTAATATCCCTAATGAATATAAACTCTTTATAGACAATCCATAAACATCATTAAATGAATTATTATTTATAAACATTATGTATGGTTTATTTTTATTTTCATCGTTTTTCTTATATTTTTCTTCTGTTCTAAACACAAGAAAAATTGATAAAAAGGTTAATATAAATCCAAAAATTGTTCCTGAAGTGGATATTGTCATATTTAATATATCAGTTTTAGAATAACTAAAAATTCTTTCTATTTCTCCATAAAATATTACTAATACAATAATAGTTATCATTATTGATATTATAAAGTGATATTTTAGAATAAAATCTAAAATATCATATTTTTTATTTTTCAAAAATTCTATCATAAAAATCCCTATTCTACATATTCTTCATACACTTTATTATATGATTCTTTTATCTTTTTATAAAAATAACATGACTCTATTTCAGTCGACTCAATACTAATTTCTCTTGTCAAAATATCATTTGAATAATTAACTCTTATTTGTTCATTAAATTCATTTAAACCAACAATATCTAATTTAAATTCCTTATCATTTCCTATTTCATTAATGCTATCTTTTATATTCTTTGAATTAAAATGTTGTTGTTTATTCTTTTTTTTACTTTTACTAGGTTTTATTATAATTGTTATATTTTGTTCAACATCTGTATCCCCTTTGATTAAAGATAGTGTTGCTCCCATCGCTTTAAAAAGTCCTTTGTGTGAAGCATTCGAATTATCTAAAAGTTTACTACTCACAGTAAACTTAAGACTTCTTACATTTTTAATTGAATTAAATCTCTTATCTCTATTTTTATTTAATAAATTTTTGAACTTTATAAAATAATCATCTTGCATTTTACTGATTATATAATTAGATAAACTTTGAGAATGTGAAGATTTTACATTATATTCAAAAGCTAGAATACCTGTATCTAAGAAAAAAACAAAATGAGATATTTCTGCAATGCTTGCATTTGTAGAAATAGTATCTTTTAAAAACTTTATTTCTCCATTTTCTTCATAATATGTCAAACCACTGTCATCAGAGTTAATAAGTTTTCCTTCAATATAATTATCACTTATATTGTCTACTTTAATAAAATCATATGTACCATTTTGTTTTTTTAAATACATTGAACAATCTAAGTTTTCTTTGTCAAATGGTAAATTATTAAATTGTTCAAATAATGCCTTCATATCTTCTTTATATTGTTTAGAAAATATAAAAGAATTATCTTTTTTACTATACTTCTGTAATTCAACTTCATAAAAATAAATTTGTCTTTTTATCTTTTTCAAAATTCCCCTCCAATAAAAAAATTGTACCAGATATATATTTTATTTTCAATATTTCCTATAAAAGTATATTTTTTATTGCTTTGACAGATTTGTTATAAACTTATAGCTATGAGATATAAGTATTATTTAACTCACTAACTATGATGGTAAGTTCACGATTAATTTAAAAATAGTGAATAAGTCCTAAAAAACTTATCCACTAAAAGCCAGAAAACATATTATATATGTTTATTTATTTTTTTATTAAATTTATCTATTATTTTGTTAATATTTTCTTTATTAATATATAAAATTAAGACAACTAATATAACTTCTATTATATATATTTGCCTATAATATGTTGTAAAATATAATAAAACAACTTCACAAACTAATATAATATAACATATAAAGTCTTTTATATTGAAGAATGACAAATCTTCTACTTTCTTTAAATAAAATAGCCTTATTAATAATACAATAATATATGATATCAGTGTGGCTATAGCCGCCCCTATTGTTCCAAATGACTTTACAAAAATAATATTTAAAACTATATTAGTAAATGCTCCTGTAAATGCAGTAAAAGCTATTATCTTTGTTTTCTTTGTTGCTTGAATAATTCCTTCAAGCACTCCACAAGAAGCGCCAAATACAACTGCTATCATTAGAATTGGTGCATATTTCCATGCTTGAAAAAAATCTTTAGCAAAAAGTATTTTAGCAAGGACTTTATTACATAATATTAGTATTGAACATATTAATATCATGACAAAGCTGTATAAATTATATATTTTTTTATAAAATTCATAATTTTCTTTATTATACTCTTTTACTGCAGAAATTGTCCAAGCCTGATTAAATATAGATTGAAATATATTTAATACTGATGGTAATTTATATGCTAATGAATATATTCCATTTTCAGCTAATCCACATATCCATGTTACTATATATCTATCTGATGCATTAGTTATCCACCAACTAATATTACTTATTATCATTGGTGCAGAATATTTTATCATTTCTTTACATTTACTTTTATTTATTTTTTTAAACTCAATATATTTCCAAATCTTTAATGCAATTGACAAATATATTATAGGTAATATAAATGAAAGTACTATTGCTAAAAAATATCCATTTATTTTTAATTTTAATATAACTAAAAATATAATATTTAATGTTAGCATTGAAAATGAGTTTATAAATCCTGCTATTGCTAAATGCTTAACTTTTTCAATTCCTCTTGAAAAATTTGATAGAAGTTCATATAATGATTGATTTATAAATAATAACATTAGTAATATACAAAATGTTTTAAATATTGGAATAAAGTTAAATAAGTAATTTATACAACAGCATAAGCTAAATATTATAGATGCTATTAACCATTTATTTAAACCTATGCTAAATATTTCTTTTTTATTTGAATTGTCATCTAACGAAAATCTTAATACTGCAGACATAATATTTATAGTTAATATAGGCATTAATAATGATATAGTAGTATTAAATAAATCAAATGTTCCGTATTCTACTGTTGATAAATAATTTGTATAAATTGGTATTAATATAAAACTTAATATTTTACTTCCAAAATTACTTATTGTAAGTAATCCCATATTTTTAATTAAATATTTGTATTTATTCATTATTTGCTCCATGTTTTAATATATAGTTATATATATTATTTTTATCATTTATAACATCATCTTTTAATTTATATGTTAACTTATGAATAAAATGATTATTAATTAATATCTCAAAATTTTCTTTTTTATATTCTTTATGTAGATTGTACTGTAAAAGATGTGCTGCATCATCAGTAATTTCAATCATATTTTCCCATTCATCTTTATAATACTCTAATGATATAGTTAAAAATAAATGAAATATAAAATAATCAAACAATCTGTTCTTTTCTTTCCAAAATTCAATTAATAATTCTTCTGTCATTTTTAAAATTTTATTGTTTGCCTTTGTATGTATAAACCAATTATTAGCTTTTATCGTAATATCTTCTATATTTTTAAATTTATATAAAAACAAATTACTATTTTTTATATAATCAGGTATTTTTTCTGTTTGTAAACATGTTGAATCTATCCATGTTCCTCCATATTGATTTAATAGATTCAATCTAATTAAATCTGAAAAATGTGTATTAGAAATTTCTCCATTATGCCATTTTTTAAAAATATAATCTGGTAAATTTATATATTCATTTATATTATCATTTGTTATACATATAACATCTTGATTATATTTTTTTATAGAATTTATACATTGTTTAACTATTGCAGGGGCATCTTCTTCCCCTTGTAACCAACAAATCCATACTCTATTTTGATTGTCTATTTTATTTTTAGAATTACATTTTATATCATTTTCTATTTTATTATTTATATCATCCAATCTTTTAAAATACTTTTTTCTTATTTTTATCATTTTTTTATTTCTTATTTCCATTGCTTGAAGTTTGATATTAGAATATCCTAATTTAATTAAAAAATAACAAAAAATTTTATACCTTAAGTCTTTATTATGAATTAATTTTTTTATTATTTTCATTTACGCTCTCCCCTGCATTATGTAATGTTAAAATTATAACTAACATTAAAGTAACCGCTACAGAAGTAGATGGCGTTGAAGAGCCTAATGAATGAATAGTTAAATATATAACGCATGAAATTATACTTCCTTTAAGTCTAGAATCAATTTTAGCATTAATTATAATTTTATAAAGATTATAATATATATATATATATATTATTGTACTAATTATACCAAACTGACCTAATATCATTGGCCAATAATTATCATTTAAAAACCATCCCTGATCTTTACTCATACCATATCTATCATTAAATCCATATCTATAATATAGCTCAGAATAACTTTTCCCTGCCATATCTGAACCATATGTAGCAAATCCACTTCCTAATGGCTTATATTTATCCATATTAATAATACTATATTTATATAATAAATATCTTGGAGAATCAGTTGTTTGAATATAAGTTTGTATTTGATATTGCCCTAATAAAATAATTATTATTGCAAATATACTAATAATAAAAATGTTCAATTTACTATTTTTTTTGAAATAAATTTCTATAATTAATATCGAACAAGCCCAAATTAACGATGGTCCTTTTGTTGTTAAAATCATACAAATTATTGCTAAAATTTTATAAATAGTAATCTTTTTATTTTCTTTTACTTCATAATTCTTCAAAAACAAATATGCAATTAAAATGGTTATAGAAAAAATATGTTCATGTACATATAAAAAATTATATGCATAAAATCCAAATCTTTTTTCTCCCCTCATTCCTATATTAATGAATAATGATATAATGCCACAAATTGTTGCTATTACTAGAAGAATCTTTGATGGTAAATAAAATTTATTTATAATATTATTAGTATCTTCTTTTCCAATAATAATTGACAAACCTATGGAGCAAATGAAAATTTTTGAAAAAGATAATATATCTAAAGCTATTGCTAATTTATTTAATTGAACTTTAAAAATTAAATTTCCTAATATTCCAATTATAATAATTATGATATAGGAATAAAATATCTTTTTAAATTCTTTTTTTACTATAATCTTACTCGTTACTAATTTAAAAAAAATATATATTCCAAATATAATAGTCATTATTTCATCTGTATATTTAAAAAAATTAATTTTGTTTAAAAGTAACTCTGAAATTAATAAATATGTAATTATAAAAATCATAAAAGCATTTTTAAAATTTTTTCTCATCTTCTTTTTCTTTCTTTAATATTTCTTCTAAAAGTTTTACAGATCTTTCTATATTATATTCTCTAGATTTATATAATAAATATTCTTTGTATTCTTTATTCTCATCATCTTTAAGAAAATTCTTCAATTTAATATAAAAATCTTGTTTAGAATTTTTCTTAGCTAAATATTTAGAATATTTGCCTTCAAGAAATTCTACTGCTGCTCCACTACCATATGTTGAAACTATCGGTAATCCAAATGATGCAGCTTCATTAATTACTAATCCCCAACATTCTTTTCTAGATGGTAATATTAAAACTTTTGCATTAGAATATAAATTGTTAAGTTCTTCTTTTTGTAAAAATGGTATTATTTCAATATTTGTAATTTTTTGCTTTTCTATTTCTTTTTTTAGCTCTAAAGCTTTATTACCAACACCTACAATTTTAATTTTTTCATCTTTCATTTTTTTAGCTATATATAATGCAATATCAGTTCCTTTTTCTTTTAAATATCTACTTACTAATAATATATATTCATTTTTATTCTCTTTACTTCTTAAATTATTTTCTATAATTTCTTTCTCAAAAAATGGCGAAAAATAATATGAATAAACTGATTTAGTTTTTAATATTCTTTGATACTTTTTTATAGTTTTATTTCCTGCTATAATATAACATTCTGCTCCTCTTAAAATTCTTTTTTTAAAAAAATTTTTTATACTTATTTTATCTATGAAATAATCTCCATCAATATCTATAATATATTTTATATGATTTTTCTTCAAATAATTTATCGTTTTTAAAGAAAGATGACAATTATATGATCCAATTATTATAAAATCATAGTTTCTAAGTTGACTAAAAAAATTACTATAATTGAAATCATTTGAATCAGCATAATAAAATTTAAAAAAATTTTTTATACTTTTAGACCATTCCTGATTTCTATCTCCATTATTTTTTTGATCAAAGTATATGGTTAATTTATTATTTTTAGCAATTTCATTAAAATACTTTATTTTATATGGTATTTCTTTATTCGTTAAATATAAGATATTATTCATTTTTATCCAATCCTTGATTTAGTAAATTTTCATTTACAATTTCTTCACCTGTTTTATATTTTAATTGTTCTTTTGATGCTTCTGATAATCCATTATCTACTTTTGCATTTAAATCACATGTTGATAATTTATCTAAGTCTTCTTTAGTTACTTTTCCATCTCTATATTTTCTTACAATTGGTAATTCATACATAGAATATTTCTTTTTAGTCCAAAATTTTATTTTATGTTTTAGAACCCACCAAGCTGGTTTCCATATATATTTTTGCATTGCTGGTGATACTGATCCAATCATCCAACAATTTCTATCACAATGTCTTACACTTTCTCTTACCTTTTCAGCTTGTTCTGAATTCCATAATTCATTCCATGATTGTTCGTTTAAATTTCCCATTACTTTTTTGCATTTTGTTCCATTACATGGCATTACATCTCCATATGGATCTATGAAAAATGTATCAAATGCCATATCACATGGTAATAGTCTTTTTTGTCCATAAATATAATTTATTAATCCGTGATTAAAATATGCTCTAAACCATTTTTTAGGTGATTTTGATTCTAATAACTTATTTATTAAATCTTCAAAATTTTGTGCTACCATTTGTCTATCATGAATAATGTTTTTAGCTTCTACAAAATAAAAACTATTATGTAATGATGCTGTTGCAAATTCCATTCCCATTTCATTTGATAAATCATATAGTGCTACCAAATCTTTTGCATTTTTGTCTTGCACTGTCATTCCAAATCCTACATCTGGATGATTCATTTCTACTAATTTTTTTAATGTTGAATAGCCTTTATTAAAGCCATCATTTAGTCCTCTGATTTCATTATTAGTTTGTTCTAGTCCTTCAATTGAAATTCTAATTCCTATGTTAGGAAACCTTGTAGCTAATTTTATAATTCTATCCGTAAAAAATCCATTTGTTGATATTACTATTCTATCTGATTTTTTATATAATTCTTCTACTACTTCTTCTAGATCTTCTCTTATAAATGGTTCGCCACCAGTAATATTTGTAAAATACATCTTTGGCAATTTTTTTATTGTTTCTAGTGATATCTCTTCATCTGGTTTTGATGGAGCTTTGTATCTATTGCACATTGTGCAACGTGCATTACATCTATATGTAACTATAACTGTTCCATTTAATTTTTTTTCTTTCATTTTTACTCCTTTGAATTATCTATTTTTACTTTATTATATATGTCTATTAATTTATCATAATATTCTTTTTTGTCATACTCTTTTTTTGCAAATTCTTTAGCTTTTATTCCATATTTTCTTACAATGTCTTCATTATCAAATAATAATTTCATATTTTCCATTAATTCATTAACATCATCATATTTATATGTTAATCCATTTTCATTATTTATTACCATTTCTGGTATTCCACCTATATCTGCTCCAATTATTGCTTTTCCAATTAATTGTATTTCAATTACTGAATATGGACCATTCTCATACCATATTGAAGGAACTACTGCAAACTTACATTTTCTTATATAATCTTTTAATTCATCTTGATTTAAGTATCCTAATAAAATTATATTTTTTTCTAATTTATTAATTTTTATTATTTTTTCAATCTTTTCTTTTTCTGGACCATCTCCAGCAATTAATAGCTTTTTATCTTTTAAATTTTTATTTTCTTTAATTAACTTTGAAAATGCCTCTATTAAATTAAATATTCCCTTTTCTATAGATAATCGTCCTGAATAAAATACATAATCTTGATCTTCTACTTTTAGATTATATCCATTTGTATCTATAAAATTATGAATTGATTTAATCTTCTCTTGTGAAATTCCATCTTTTATAAATTTGTTTCTATAAAATTCAGATGGAGTAATTATATAATTTATCTTTTTAGTATATACTTTTTTAATTCTATAATATTTTGCTTCGATTGCACCTAATATACTTTTCATATTAGATTTTTTAATACATTTCTTTTTTATACAATTCATATATTTACCATTAATACAATCTTCACATATTCTTTTATCTGAATCTAACATACTAATTGCTGGACATATTGCTTGTACATCATGTGCTGTAAATACCATTGGTATTTTATATTTATAACAACATTCAATAATTGACTCTGATAATTGTCTTTGAAAATTATTTAAATGTACTATATCAGGCTTAAAATCTTTTATTACTTTCTCGAATTTTTTATAATTTTCTTTGGAATAAATTACATCTAATGCTTTTAATTTACTTCCATTATTTAGGTCTATTTCATTTGCATAATATTGTTTGTCGCCAGTTTCTATATTCTTATCATTTTTCATTGTAAAATATGCTATTTCATTTCCATAGTCTTTTAGTAACTTTCCTAATTCAAAATAATATTTTTCACTTCCACCTTTTAAATAATGAAATTTATTTACTAACAATATTCTCATTATATCTCCTAATTTTATTAATTACTTATATGATTAATCTTCTTATATAAAAATTCTGCAATTGGCATATCTTTATTAGTTGTTATTTTTATATTATCATAATCAGTGTATATTATTTTGCATACAGTTCCATATCTACTAACTAAATTGCAAGAATCAATTGATGAAAAAAATTCTTCTTCTTGAGCCTTTTTATGAGCTTGATATATATCTTCTAAATAAAAGCTTTGAGGTGCCTTTGCTAAAATACACTTTGATCTTTCTGGTATTTTTTCAATCATTCCATCATTATCAATTTCGACAACAGTTTCTGTCATATTGACACTTGAAATCGCCGTTCCATATTTTTTTACAGTTTCTATATTTTCATTTATTAAATCATCTGTTATAAAAGGTCTAACACCATCGTGTATCAATACTATTGAATTTTTCGGAAAATTTTTGTATGAATACTCCAAACAATTATATACTGACATTTGACTTGTTGTCCCCCCAGATAAAACTTTTAATACTTTCTTTATATTATATTTTTTCAAAAGTTCTTCTACATAATCTATCCAATCCTCTAATGTAGCTAACACTATTGCATCAATATTAGGATTTTTCTCAAATTTTTCTAATGTATGTATTAAAATTGGTTTATTATCTATTTCTAAAAATTGCTTAGGCCTTTCTGCCCCTTTCATTCTTGTGCCTTTTCCACCAGCAAATACAACTGCAATATTCATATTATTTATTTCCTTTCACTTTATATACATTATTATAGTGTTTAGCTTGTTGTTCTTCGATTGGTGGTAATTTCATATAATCACCAAATCTTTTTCCTAAAAAATAATCAAAATTTTCTATTCCTGATAATTCTATATCTTCAAATTTATATGATTTTAATTTTTCTATTTTGTCCCTTTTCCACTTTTCTTTTTTATAAATTGTTTTACTATTTCTACTGCAAAAATTTATTAGATTTTCTGAATATTCTTCATCTTTATACATTTTACTTACTTCATCATATTTTTTTAAAATTTTTGAATATTCTATATTATTTATTTTTTGGCATTTTATTAAAATTCTCTTTATTAAATTTTTTCCGTTATATCCATCTTTATATGTAATCGGCAATGATCTTATATGTAATTTTAAAATTAAAAATTTAATTTTAGTATTTAATATTAATTTTTTAATTTTGTTATCTGGGTAATTATCAATTGGAAAGATATCTATAAACAAGTTGTTTTTTAAAATAGTATTTCCATCTTCGCCTCGTAATTCTTCTACTATAAAATCTTTATTAATTACTTTTGCAAAGTGCTCTACTACATTTAAGTTTGTAGAATAATGAAACAATTCGTAATTCTGTGGTAATTTGCTTTTACACACCTCTATAAATTTCTCATAATCATTCCTAAACATTCCCAAATCGATGTCATCATCCCATGGAATGAATCCTTTATGCCTAACAGCACCAATAAATGTCCCACCTATCATGAAATATTTAATATCGTTTTCTTCACAAATTTTTTGAATTATTTTTGTCATTTCTAATAATATTTCTTTAGTATTAATTTCTTTTTTAGAATTACTCATTAGTTCCCCCTAAATTTTTATAAATATCTATTGTCTTATTTATAATGACATTCCAATTATATTTTTTTAATATATAATTTTCTATATCTTCACTATTTTTTCTATTTTTTTCATTTAAAGAGTCTTGTAGTTTTTTTGCTAAATCGTCAATGTTTCCTTTTTTAAACGATGTTCCATATTTTCCGATTACTTGTGTGTTCTCTTCTATATCACTTACTAATACATTTCTACCATAGCTCATTGCTTCTAGTAAAGATATTGGCATTCCTTCAATATGGCTTGGTAAACAATATAGGTATGTATTACTAAATAACTCTTCTAGTTCTTCTCCTTGAACAAATCCTGTCATTATTATGTTTTTATTTTTTTTAACTTTTTGTTCTATATGTCTTAAATAATCGTTTGTATGGCTTGCGCCACCTGCTATTACTAGTTTTTTATCTGTTTTTATTTTATTATATGCATCAATTAAATCGTCTAAACCTTTTTCTGGAACTATTCTGGCTAAAAATAATATATAATTATCTTTTTCTAAATTGTATTTTTCTTTTATTATTTTAGGTTCTTTTATTTTTGATTCTTCAACTCCATTTGGTATAAATATTGTTTCTCTATTATATGTTTCTTTAAAATAATCTTGAACTCCTTTTGATAGAACTATTATTTTATCTGCATATTTTACTGCACATTTTTCTCCATGCTTTATATACTTTGTTGCAAATCCACCCCATTTGCTTCTATTCCAATCTAAACCATGGATTGTTACTATTATTTTTTTATGAAATAAATGTGGCAACCATAACATTGCACATGAACCTTCTGCATGATAATGTAAAATATCATATTTTCCAAACAATACTTTTATTGATGCAAATAAACTATATAAAAATGCATCTATTCCTTTTTTATTTATTGTCGGTATTGTGACAATTTTTACTCCTTTATATTCTTTTAACTTTTGATTTTCGTCACTTGCATTTTTGTCTTGTACATTTTTGCCTTTTCGATTATATACTGTGACATTATGTCCTAATTTTATCATTCTTGTTGATAGTTCTTCAACAACGACTTCTATTCCACCTTCACGTGATGGTATTCGTTTATGGCCTATCATTGCTATTTTCATAAAATCTCCTAATAATTGTTATATTTTTATTCAATATCGAATTCTTATTTTAAATTTTATTTTGCACCTTTTCTTAGTAATACTACTAAGATTACTTTTATGAAAATCTTCAAATCGAGTTTAAAAGATTGATTTTTTGAATAGCATGATTCTATTTTTAATCTTTCTTTAAATGTTACGTCGCTTCTTCCATTTACTGCCCAATATGAAAATATACCACATTTAGTAGATACAATTGAATCATAGTAGTCTTCCATGTCTTCTTTTTCTCTTGGTAAATATGGTCTATTTCCTATAATGGCCATGTCTCCTTTTAGGACATTAAAAAATTGTGGGAATTCATCTAATGATGTTTTTCTTAATAATTGTCCTATTGGTGTAACACGTGGATCTTGTGACAACTTCTTATTTATTCTATATTCTTCTGCTAGCTCTTTATTATTTTCTAATATTTCTTTTAATTTTTCATCGGCATTTGGAATCATTGTTCTTATTTTATAAAACTTGAATTCTTTTCCATTTTTTCCGATTCTATTTTGGGTGTATATTATTGGGTCGTAATCTTTATTTATTAGATATACAATTTTTATTATTGCTAACATTGGAATTAATCCAGCACATCCGATTATGGCGCATATAATATCGAATGTGCGTTTTAATGTATAATACGTTGCTTTTTTTATTTTATTTAATATGCTTACTTCACTTCTTAAAATTAATTTCTTACTTATATAATTTTCATTTGCAGTAATAGTTCTTTTTAGATTTTCCACCCTTGTTATCTCCATTTTAATTTATTTTGAATTTATTATTTGCATTGGATTATATAATATTAAATATTCTAATTCTTCTAACCCTATTTCTTTTTCAATTAGTTGTAAGTCTCTTTCTAATTCTTGATATCTTGTAAATCTTTGATGTGCATCTGTTGCTAAAAAGCTATATTTATCTTCTTTTAATAACTTTTTAAATATTTTTTTTGCTTTTTCTCCATAGTCTCCTGATATGCTTGAAATGTTACCTTGTAAATATACTCCTTTTTCTATCCATTTATCAATAATTGCTGGATTTTCTTTTACAATTTCATATCTTTCTGGATGTGCTAGGATTGGTCTATACCCGTTTTTTAGTAATTCCTCTATTATGTTATCTAAATAAATTACTTTTCCTATGAATGGTAGTTCAAATAATACATATCTTGATTCTCCTAAAGTTGGGACTTCGCCATTTATGATGTCTGATACCATTTCTGGGTATATAAATATTTCTGCTCCGACATGGATTTTGACATTAATTTGCTTTTCTGCTAACTTTTGATTTATTAAGTCTATGATTATTTTTCTGTTTTCTTTGTTTAAGTCATATTTGTCCTTATTATAATGACTTGTTGCTATTATTTCGGTTATTCCATTTTTTTTCGCTTCTTTAATCATATCAAATGTTTCGCTTGCATTTCTTGCACCATCATCAATACTTGGTAAAATATGTGCGTGTATATCGATCATTTCTATTTTCCCTTATGCGTTATTAATATCTTTCAATATATTTGCCATATATTTATTTAATACTTTTGGATTGTTATTTATTTTAGGGTTATTTGTTTTTGGATTGTTTGAATTCTGATTATTATTATTTGTTATTTTTTTATTTATTATCTCATTATTTTTTATTTCATTGAAGTTATTTTCATTATTTTTTATTGCATTGCTTTTTATTGAGCTATCTTCTATATGGATATTATTTTTTTGCTCAATTATTTGTGCATTTGCTTTTGCTTGTTCATTTGCTCTTTGCTCATTTATCGTTTGCATATTTGGCATTTGAACTTTGTTTGTGTCTATATTAGTTTTTGCATTACTTACTTGTGGTTTTTCCACTTTAACATCATTTATCTCGTTTGATGTTTTATTATTTTGTCCTTCTAAATTAACATTGTTTATATGGGTTTTGTTAATTTCTTCTACATTAGATTTGTTTATATGGATATTATTAACTTCGGCTCTTATTGGAGGGTGAGCGACTAAGTTATTTATACTTTCTTCTTTTTTATTTTTAGGATGTTTAGGATTGTTTTCATTTTTTATTTTTTCAATTTCATTTGTGATTTTTGTTTGATTTTCTAATTCTTTTTTTAATTTTAGCAATTCTTTTTCTAATTCTTGATTTTTTTGATTAATCTTATTAATCATTTTTTGATTTTTGTCAATTGCTTTTGTTTTTTCTTCTTTTATTTGCTTTTTTTCTAGGTCCTTATTTGCTTTTTTGATTTTTCTGTTATAGAAAAATCTTTTTATTTTCATTCTTAATGATTTGTTATTTACTTCTATTGTGTTCCCATAAAAGTATTTTGTATTATATTGATTTAATATAACTTTTGTTCTGTTTAATACGATTCCTGCTACATTTCCACCAACATGGTTTATTCTTCTTATTGCACTTTTTAAGTCATCTATTCTTGTTTTGTTATAAATTGCTATTAATATTGTTGCGTCTACTACTCTTGATACTAGTATTGAGTCTGTTACCATTAATATTGGTGAACTGTCTATTATTACGTAATCGTATTTTTCTTTTAATGCTTCTATTGTTTTCTTGAATTTTTCTTGCCCGATTAATTCTGATGGATTATTTACCATTGTTCCTGCTGTTACTATCGATAGATTTTCTACATTTGTTTTTCTTATATATAGTCCATCTGTTGAATTACTTAGATAATCTGATAGTCCTAATTCATTTTCTAATTCAAATACTTTGTGTAAACGTGGTTTTCTAATATCACTGTCTACTAATATTACACGTTTGTTTGCTTGTGCTAGTGTAATAGCTAAGTTTGCTGTTACGAATGTTTTTCCATTTGCTGGTGTTGTTGATGTTAACATTATGGCTGTTGATTTTTCATCTTTATTAATGTATTGAATATTTGTTCTTAATAATCTAAATACCTCTGATATCGGTGATTTTGGATCATATTTTGTTATTAATTCTGACATTATTTGTTTCCTCCTTTGTTTCCATCAACTTGTTTCATTTCTTTGATTTCTGGGAATTCTGCTAATATATTTAACCCTAATTCTTCAATGTCGTTTGGTGATTTTATTGTATTATCTAAAAAATTTATTAGTAATATGATGAATATTGCTATTACTATTCCACCTATTGTGAACATTAATATGTCTTTCATGTGATGTATATTACTTGGTTCTTTTGGTGTTTCTGCTACTAGTGTTATTGAAACGTTGTCTATTCCATAAGTATTATATATCTTTTCTTTAAACACTTTTGCTAATTCGTTTGCTAATATTGCTGCTTTTTCCGGATTTTTGTTTGTTACTTGTATGTCTAGTATTTGTGTGTTACTTACGACTGTTGCTGTTGTTGATTTCTTTAATTCTGCTGGAGTTATATCTACTATTTGTGTATTTTGAATTACTTGTGTTAATACATCATCGTTTGTTAGTAATTTTTGGTATGTTGCTATAATTTTGTCATTGATTGTTACGTCTGATTGTGTTAATGCTCCTATATTACTTTTCTTTTCTTGATTTTTGTCAATCTGTACTAGAACTATTTGTACTTTTGCAGTGTATTTAGGTTTTACTAATCTATATGAATATATAAAACCTAATAATATTGCTATCATTGTTGTTATTATGATGATTAATTTCTTTTCCCACATCATTTTGAATACATTTTTTAAATCAATAGTCTCTTCCATGGATTCTCCTTTATTACATTTTTATTTCACTTATATTACAATTTTAACATTTTTTATATTTTATGTAAATACTTTTAGCGAATTTTGTTACTTTTTTGTGATTTTTATGTTTACTTTGTATGATCTTAAAAGGAGCTTCCGTCTTGGAAGCCCCTATTTCTCTATTCTTTTTAGTCTTGTTGTAAATTCACAAATTATTTCATCTGTTATTGTGTCTGTTAATTTTGCCCAGTTTTCTAATGTTAAGTCTTTACTTTCAGTGGTGTCTATTAATGTTACTTCATCTCCTACTGAGATTGGATCTTCATCATCTATTTCAATCATTAATTGATCCATGCATATTCGACCTATTTGATGATATTTTTTATTATTGATTTTTACTATTAGTCTATTTGATAATGCTCTTGGAACTCCATCTGCATATCCTATTCCTACTGATGCTATCTTGATTTTTTTATCTGCTTTAAATGTTCTGCCATAACTTACTGTTTCTTCTGGATTGATATATTTGATACTTGTTACTTTGGATTTTACTGACATTACTGGCTTGAAGTCTATGTTATTCTTATTATAACAGTCATATGATGCATTTATTCCATACATTAATATTCCCATTCTTACATAGTCATATTTACATTCTGTATAATTAATAGTTCCATAACTTGCTTGTGTGTGTAGTTTTCCTGTATTTAATCCTTGCTCTTTTATGAATTCTACTGCTTTATCAAATCTACTTATTTGTTCTTTTGTAAAATTTATGTCTTCTACTTTATCTGAATCTGATACGCATAAGTGTGTGAATGTTCCTTCTATTTGTAATGCTGGATTTTGATATATTTCTTTTAATGATTCAAAATTGTTGTAAAATTCTCCAATTCGATTCATTCCTGTGTTTATTTTTACATGACTTTTTAATTTTCCTTGTAGCTTTGCTTTTAGCACTGATTTTGCGTAATCATTATCTACTATTGTTTGAATTATATCATTGTCTATTACTGTTTGTAATTCTTCTGGTTCTGTGTATCCTAATATTAATATGTTGCCTTTGATATTATTTTGTCTTAATGTTATTGCTTCTTGAAGTGTTGCTACTGCAAAGTTGGTTATCCCAATTTCTTGTAACTTTTTTGATATTATTATACTGTCATGTCCATAGGCATTTGCCTTGACTACTGCCATTATTTGTGTATCTTTTGAGATTATATTCTTTATTTGATTTATATTATATTCTAAATTTTTAGTATTAATTTCTATCCATGATCTTTCTTTTGATTTGTTCATCTGTATTTCCTCTTTTTTTCCTTAAAAAAGGCTCTAGCGGTGACTAGAGCCTTTAGTTTGTTTTTTATTATTCAACTGTGATTGCTGCTACAGGGCATGAGTTTGCTGCATCTACTGTTGCTTCCTTATTTGCTTCTGTAACTTCTCCGAATGCTTCTGATAATCCATTATCATTCATTCTAAATACTTCTGGTGCCATTCCTACACATAGGCCGCATCCAATGCATTGTTCTTGATTTACATTTGCTGTCATTTATTTAAGTCCTTTCTTTAATTATGCTGTTTCTTCATTTCTAGAAGATTTATTTTTCTTCTTGTTTTTATGATTATGTATTTTTACTTCTTCTTTATTTTCGTCTATTTCTATTTTTGCTTTTTCTTTCTTTTCTACAACGTCTTTTGTTATGATGCATTTTGATATTTTTGAGTTTGATGGTACTTCATACATTACGTCTCTCATTGAGTCTTCAATTATTGAACGTAGTCCACGTGCTCCTGTTTTTCTTTCAATTGCCTTTTCTACCATTGCTTCTAATGCATCTTGTGTGAATTCTAATTCTACACCATCTAATTTTAACAATTTTTTATATTGTTTTGTTAAAGCATTTTTTGGTTTTGTCATTATTTCAATTAAAGCGTTTTTATCAAGTTCTCTTAATGTTGCTATTACTGGTAATCTTCCTACAAATTCTGGGATTAATCCGAATTTTAGTAAGTCTTGTGGTAATAACTCTTCATAGATTCTGTATTTATCTATTTCTTTTGAACTTTGTACTGTTGCTCCAAATCCTATTGATTTTTTTCCAATTCTATCACCAATTATTTTATCAAGTCCTTCAAATGCTCCTCCACATATAAATAATATGTTTGAGGTGTCTATTTGAATTAATTCTTGATGTGGATGTTTACGTCCTCCTTGTGGTGGTACTGATGCAACTGTTCCTTCTACTATTTTTAATAACGCTTGTTGTACGCCTTCGCCTGATACATCTCTTGTTATTGATGGATTTTCTGATTTTCTTGATATTTTATCAATTTCATCAATATAGATTATTCCTGTTTCGGCTTTTTCTATGTCATAGTCTGCTGCTTGGATTAATTTTAATAGTATGTTTTCGACATCTTCACCTACATAACCTGCTTCTGTTAATGTTGTTGCATCTGCTATTGCAAATGGGACTTTTAGTGTTTTTGCAAGTGTTTGTGCTAAATATGTTTTACCACATCCTGTTGGTCCTAATAATAAAATGTTACTTTTCTGTATTTCAACATCATCTATTTCTTCTTCAGTATTTATCCTTTTATAATGATTATATACTGCGACCGATAATGTCTTTTTTGCTTCGTCTTGACCTATTATATATTCATCCAATACTTTTTTGATTTCTTCTGGTGTTGGTAATTCATCGTTTGTAGAAATTTGATATTTTGTTTCTGCTTTTGATTCGTCGAATTCTATAATATTTGTACATAATTTGATACATTCATCACAAATATATACTCCTGGTCCGGCTATTATTTTATTTACTTCTGCTTGTGATTTGCCACAAAATGAGCATTTTATGTTTTTATTAGCCATTTGGTCTCCTCATCATTCTTAATTAAATTCTTTTGTCCATTATTCCATCTATTAGACCATATTCTAATGCTTCTTGTGCTGTCATATAGTGGTCTCTTTCAGTGTCTCTTTCGATTACTTCTAGTGGTTGACCTGTTTGTTCACTTAATATTCTATTAAGCTTTTCTCTTGTTTTGATCATTTGATCTGCGTGGATCTTGATTTCAGTTGTTTGTCCTGATATTCCTCCACCTTGACCACCTATTAATGGTTGGTGAATTAGAATTTCAGCGTTTGGTGTTGCAAATCTCTTTCCTTTTGTTCCGTTTGTTAAAAGCATTGCTCCCATACTTGCTGCCATTCCAATACAGATTGTTGTTACTGGGCATTTAATATAGTTCATTGTGTCAATGATTCCCATTCCATCTGTTACTGATCCACCTGGTGAATTTATATAAAATGATATTTCCTTATCTGGGTCTTCTGACTCTAAGAATAACATTTGTGCGATTACTGTGCTTGCTGATGCTGAATTTACATCTTCACTTAAAAATATAATTCTATCTTTTAATAATCTTGAGAAAATATCATATGATCTTTCTCCTCTTGATGTTTGTTCTATTACGTAAGGTACTAAACTATTTTTTATTTCGTTCATTTAAGAATTCCTTTCTTGTCCCTTAGTACATTCCTATGGCAAACCTTTAATCTGAAGTTTGCCAAGGATTTTATTATTTATAATTATTTAGAAATTTTTGCATTGTCAACTATGAATTTAACTGCTTGTGAATTTTTTGAAGCGTTTTCTAAGTATTCGATAATGTCTTTTCTTGATTCTATTTCTTTAGCATCTTGTCCATATTGTTTTGCAATGTTTTCAATTTCTTCTTTGATGAATTTTTTGTCTGCTTTAATTTTTTCTGCTTTTACTATTGCATCTATTACTAATTTATATTTTACATTTTTCTCTGCTTCTACTTTTAATTCATCTCTTAATTCTTTCTTAGTTTTTCCTAAGATTTTCATATATTGTTCAAGGTTTAATCCTTGGTATTGTAGTCTTTGATTCATGTTATCTTCCATTGAATCGATTTCTACTTCAATCATTCCTGCTGGAATTTCAACTTTTGAAGCTTCTACAACTGTTTCAATTGCTTTGTCTTCCATTTCATGTTCTGCTTTATGATTATTTTCTTCTGTTAATCTTTTCTTTATATCTTCTTTTAATTCTTCTAATGTGTCAAATTCACTAACGTCTTTTGCGAATTCATCATCTAATTTTGGTAATTCTTTTACTTTTATTGAATTTAATTTTACATGGAAGTTTGCATCTTTACCTGCCATATCTGCTGCATGGTATTCTTTTGGGAATGTTACTTTAATGTCTCTTTCTTCACCAATCTTCATTCCAATTATTTGATCTTCAAATCCTGGAATAAATGTATTGCTTCCGATTGTTAAGTCATATTTTTCTGCTTTTCCACCTGCGAATTCTACACCATCAATTGTTCCTACATAATCAATGTTTGCGATATCGTCTTTTTGTACTGCTCTGTCTTCTACTGATACCATTCTTGAGTTATGTTCTGCCATGTGTTCTAATTCGTGTTTTATATCTTCTGCTTTTACTTTATATTCTACTTTCTTTAATTCAATACCTTTGTATTGTCCTAATTCAACTTCTGGTCTTGTTGAAACAATTGCTTCAAATATTAATTCTTTTCCTTTTTCGATTTGGATGATATTGATTTCTGGTTTGCTTACAACATCTAATTTATTTTTTTCAATTTCTTCATCATATACTTCTGGTAATAAATGATTGAATGCGTCTTCATAGAACATTTCTACACCATATTGTTTTGCAACTATGTTAAATGGTGCTTTTCCTTTTCTGAATCCTGGTACTGTGAAGTACTTAGCGTTTTCTTTGAATACATGTTCAATTGCTTCATCAAATCTTTCTGGTTCGACTGTGAATGTGATTTTTATTTCATTTTTATTGTTTGTTTTTTCTTTCTTAATACTCATTTTTATTCCTTCCTTTTACTTCGTACATAATGTACCTTCTTAATTTACTTTTGGGATTATATCACAGAATCTTTTAAAAATCCATTGGTTAGCATTATTTCATTAATTCTGCTAATTTCTTTTTGTCATCTTCTACTTGTTGTCTATCTTTTGCTACGACTGCTTCTGGTGCTTTATTTACATAGTTTTCGTTTGATAAACGTGATTGAATTTTTTCTATTGATTCTTGTAATGCTTTTATTTTTGCTTCTCTTGCTTGTTTGTCTGCTTCTGTTTCTTTTTTCTCAAAGTATACTGTTGCTTTAATATTATTTGATAATACTTTATATGATTTGATATTTAATGGACTTGTTACTATATTATCATTTAGCCTTAAAACATTTACTACTAACTCAATATCAGAGTCTGTTTCAAACATGATTTTTAAATCTTTTGACATGTTGTTTTCTGCTTTTACATTTCTGAAATTTTTCATGAATTCTATTTGATCTGATACAATTTTTGTTTCAGCTTCAAATATATATTCTTTATTATACTTAGGATATTTTGCTATCATTATTGATTCTGCTTCTTTTACTGGTAACATTTGATATATTTCTTCTGTCACATATGGCATGAATGGATGTAGCATTTTTAAAATACCAGTTAAAATATAACATAAAACGCTTTTTGTTGTGTTACTGTTTAGTGAATATTTTGCGATTTCTATGTAATAATCACAGAAATAATTCCATGCAAATTCATAAATTGCATTGCCTACATTGTTGAATTGGTATATTTCCATGAATTTTTGAACTTCTTCAATTGTTTCTTCATATTTTGTTAATATCCATTTATCTTCTGGTTTTAAATCTTCTAATTTAATTTCTTTTAAATCTTCAATGTTTGATAGCACAAATCTTGATGCATTCCATACTTTATTTATGAAGTTCCAGATTGGTTTAATGTTTTCTTCGTCAAATCTCATGTCTAGTCCGTTTGATATATCTGTTACTAAATAGTATCTTAATGCGTCTGCTCCGTATTTTTCTATCATGTCAAATGGGTCTACACCGTTTCCTAAACTCTTACTGAATTTACGTCCTTGTTTATCCCTTATTAATCCATGTATTATGCAATGTTCAAATGGTCTCTTTCCTAGTAATTCTTCTCCTTGGAATGTCATTCTATTTACCCAGAATGGGATGATGTCATATCCTGTTACTAATACATTGTTTGGATAGTATCTTTCTAAATCTGCTGTATTGTCAGGCCAACCAAGTGTTGCAAATGGCCATAGAGCACTTGAGAACCATGTGTCTAATACATCTTCATCTTGCTTCCAGCCTTCTTCTTCTGGAGCTTCCATTCCCACATAGATTTCATCTCCTTTGTACCATGCTGGTATTCTGTGTCCCCACCATAATTGTCTTGATATACACCAATCATATGTGATTGTCATCCAGTGGTTCATTGTTTTTTCAAATCTGTCTGGGAAGAATTTTACTTTAGTTTCTTCTGATTTTTGGTTTTCTAGTACTTGGTCTGCTAAGCCTCTCATTTTAACAAACCATTGGTCTTTGATCATTGGTTCTACAATTGCTCCGCTTCTTTCACTATGTCCTATTTCATGTACTAGTTCTTCTTCTCTTATAAATAGACCTTGTTCTTTTAATTCTTCGATTACTGCTTTACGGCATTGTTTTGTTGTCATTCCTGCGAATTTACCACATTTTTCATTCATTGTGGCGTCATCATTCATTACAATTACTCTTTCTAGATTGTGTCTATTTCCTACTTCAAAATCGTTTGGATCGTGTGCCGGTGTAATTTTTACACAACCTGTTCCTTTTTCCATATCTGCATGTTCGTCTGCTATTACTGGAATTAGTTTATTTACTATTGGTAATACTACATTTTTACCAATGTATTTTTGATATCTTGTGTCTTCTGGATTTACTGCTACTGCTGTATCTCCAAATAATGTTTCTGGTCTTGTTGTTGCAATGTCTAAGTATTCATCACTATTTTCTAATTTGTATTTTATATGATAAAATGCACCTTTTTCTTCTGAATAAATTACTTCTTCATTTGATAATGCAGTCATTGCTACTGGATCCCAGTTTATTATCTTATTTCCTCTATATATTAATCCTTTATTATAGAAGTCTACAAATACTTTTTTTACTGCTTTTGTTATACCTTCGTCTAATGTGAATCTTTCTTTATCATAATCTAGTGATAATCCTAATTTTGCCCATTGTGCTCTGATTATATCACCATGTTCATGTGTCCAGTTCCAACATTCTTCAATGAATTTGTCTCTACCTGTTGTTGTTTTATCTTGTCCATTGTCTTTTAGTCTTTTTACAACTTTTGATTCTGTTGCTATTGCTGCATGGTCCATTCCTGGTAACCAAAATGCATCATATCCTTGCATTCGCTTATATCTGATTATTGCGTCTTGTATTGATACATCTAGTGCATGGCCTAAATGTAATTTTCCTGTTACGTTTGGAGGTGGCAATACTATACAAAATGGTTCTTTTGATTTATCACCACTTTTAAAATATCCTTTTTCCTTCCATTGTTCATACTTGTTTTCTTCTGTTAATTTATGGTCATACTTTTTTTCAAGCATTTTTATTTCCTCCACTTTTAAAACGTTGATTTTATTATACTTTATAGTGTGCTCTATGTCAATGTAAATAGGCTATTTGATGTGTTTTAGGTTTCTTTGTTGTATTTTGTTATTTTATTGAATTTTTTTGTACTTTTTTGTTTATTTTGCAATTTATTGTCTTTTTGTTGTACGTGAAAAATGCCATATAAAGTGTGATTTATATGGCATTTTGGTTTAATTTTATCTATCTTCAATATCTATAGTATTATCTGTTTGTCCTTTTTGTATCTCTTCTTGTTCTTTTTTCTTTGATTTTTCTGTGTTTTCTTTCTTTTTCTTAAAATCTACTTTACTAAAACTAATATCGCTAAATGGATTATAGTCTTCATCTATTTCTTTTAGATTTTCTATTGTTGATATATATCTTTCTCTATATAATTGTCTTTCTTCTTTTGAAAATAATAAATTTAATAATACTTCCATTTTGTCATTTTCGCTTATATCTTTTTTTAGATATTCTTTTAAAGATAATAGTCTTTTTTCTTCATTACTTTTTATTGGATTTTTTTCTATTTCTGCTAATTTTTCTGCAATTTCTACTATTCTTCCATATAATCTGGCATTTTCAATCCAAGTGTCTGGATCAATTGTTCCGTTTGAAATTCTGAATTCAATTGTGTCTTTTCCATTATTTATATTCCATAAATTTAGTCCACAATATCTGCTTCCTTGTGCTTTTTGAACTTTTTCTATAAATGAGTCCAAATCTTCTTCATTTTCTAAATTTATGCTTCCTTTTTCTATTGCTTTATTTATTCGTGGTGATATTGGTCTTGCATATTCTTGTAATGAAAATCTTGGTACAATATTTTTTGCGTTACTCATTTTACATATAACTTCTTCAGCATTTCCCCATATCTCAAATAAATTTATGAAGGCTTCTTTACTTTTTAAATAGTTTGCTCCTATATGTATATGTCCTCCACATCTTTCATTTGCTTCATTTCCACATCTTTGCAACATTGAACATATAATATAAAGATCTTCTATGTCTTCTTCATTGTCTGTTAATATTGGTGATACTACCTCAACGCCACGTTTTAAAGAGGCATCTGATTTTGTTTCCCATCCTATTTCTTCTTCGCCTTCTCTTCTTTTTAAAAGTTTCTTTATTCTTATTATTGGTCTACTCATTGCACCTTCAGATTCTATTTCCATGCCTATTGTCATATTTTCGTCTAGCCCAATTTTTGAATACTTTTGCGATGGTCTTTTGAAAATTTCTTTTACTTTTTCTCTATTGCTTAATGACATCTGTATTATAGTTGCATTTAAAATATCCTCTGTTTTTTCTAATTGCTTTAGTTTTATTTCGTCATCATTTAATGTTGCTATTATTGTAGAAATATTTGTTTCATTTGTTAAATTAGATTCTCTTAATTGTTTTAATCTTTGTTCATCACTTTCTAATGTTAATATTACTTTGCATATTAGTTCTTCATTATTTGAGTTATGTATATATTCTATCTTTTCATTTTCATCTCTTATTGATCTTATTATTGCATCTTGTATAAATGGACTTTTTATTTTTGATAAACAATTTAATCTATATTTTTCATCTAATGTTAATATTGCTCGTTTTTTATAGGTTTCGTCTTTTATTGATTCTATTGCTGTTATTTTCCTTTTTATATTTTCAATACCTTCAATAAGTACTGTTGCTAACCTTTCGTCTTGAAGAAGGCTTATTAGCCTTAATCTTTGGTCATCAGTTTCTATTTTTAAATTCTTTAAAACTTCTTCTTGATCTGTTGGAAATTTAAGAAATTCTACCGCTTCAATCTTTTTTTCTATTGATGAAATGCTTTCTACAACCTCTCTTTGACTGAAGTATGTTAAATATTTTTTCATTGCATCAATTTTCATATCATCTGATTTCATTGTTACTATTATGTTCACTTTATCAAATTCATTAAATAGTTCTAATAATGCTACTTTCAAATTATCTGATTTGATGCTTTTGGCTATAATAAAATTATTATAATGATCTTCTTTATTATGTATTATGTAATTTAGCTTTAAATCGTCTGATTTAATTGTTGCAATTATTTTTCCTCTATCTTCTTCGTGTATTTCTTCAATCATTTTTAATTTTAGCTCATCACTTTTTAAACTTTCAATAAGTATTCTGATGTAATAATAATTGGTTTCATTTTGTATTCTCTTTATTTTTTCTTCATCTGACAAATTTCTTAATCTTTCTTCAATTTCGTCCATTATATTTTCCTTTTTTAATTATTTTCTAGATATTTTTGAATTATTTCATTTGCAAATTTATTAACGATTATATAATTATCTGTTATATTTTCCTTATTAATATATTTTCCAAATATATTTGCATTTGTTTTTTCTAATAGTATTATTTTATTAAATTTTAACATTGATAATATGTACGTAATTTCATCATATACAATAAATGCTTCTTTGTCGTAATTTTGTGCTTTTGATTCCGTATTGTATATTTTTATATTATTCTGAATTGTATTTGCAATTGCTTTTTTTTCAAGCTCATTTTTTTGTTCAGTTTCTGACATATTATAATATCTTTCGTTTATAAATCCTTTTATCAGACTTTCTATGTCATTATATTTATATTTTTCTTTTCCTTCTATTACAATTAGATTTTCCATTATTTGACCTCTATATATTTTTTGAATATAAAAAACTGTATATATTATTATTTTATACAGTCTTTTTGATTATTATGTATTATCTGTAGATATTTTATTAACCTGTTTTTCTACATTATTTGATGATGTTATTGTTACTCTTTTTTGTAAGATTATTTCCATCTCTCTTCCTGATTGATATTTTACTTTTATAGTATTGCCTCTTGTGTCTTGTGCTGCAAATTTATTTTCAGTTTGTTCTATTCTTATATTATATCCTGATAATTTACATTTTTCGACATATTCCATATAATCTTCTTTAGAAGTATTTTCTATATATACATCAATTTCTCTTGAATTTGTTTTATAAATACTACCATATATTGATTTTGGCTTTGGTAACATTTGTACAATATCTGTGTTTGGCCATTTTATTTCTTTAAGTTTACTTGGTATTGTTACTTCTATTTTTAACATTTTTCTTTTTTCACTATATTCTAATTCTATTTTATTATTTTCTTTATCATAAGCTTCAAAACTTTTGTCTACTATTTTTTCATCATAATTAAATTTTTGTCTGCATTGATTTATATATTCATTATAATTTTGTAGCGTCATATTTGTAATATATAATAACAATCTATTTTCAGTATTTGTCGCTACATATCCTTTATTGTTTCTTGGTAATTTATTTAAAATGTTACCTAATTTTAGATTTTTTAAGTTTATTGTTTGATTTTTTCCTTTTTGCGTAGCTATTGTTGCTGTTGTTTTTAATGCATTTTTTGGCATTATAAAAATTATTGCTACAATTAAATTTGATAATACAATTACAGTAATTAATACTGGGAAAAACCATTTTTTCTGAAATAATTGATTTTTTTCTACATTACTTTCTTCCATATATTCTCCTATAAAATATAATTAAATTCTTTTAATATTTGATTAACTTCTTTTTCTTTGCTTTTGTCTATTTTAGTAATAATTACTGTTTTGCCATTTTTTATAACTATATATATTTTGTTGTTTATTTCTGCTTTAAAATAATTATATTGTTTGATTTTTATGTCTTTTTCAACTTTTTTGTTTGATTCTTTTTCTATTGCTTCTTTCTCTTTTAAAAATACATTTTTTAATGCGTCTTCATCTGTTTCTGTTTCATAAAATTTTATGTCATATACCTGGTCTTTTGATATTGCTGTATATGCAGATTTTAAATATTTTGGACTTTGTTCTCCTATTATTGATGAAATATAGTATCCTTTATCACTCATTTTTTCCTTAAATTGTTCTGCTGTGATTTCTTTTTTTGAATTTACGTTTTTGACCATAATTGCTTTTGCTGTAATTATTCCTACTATAATTATTCCTATTACAATTAGTGATATTAAGATTTTTTGTAATAAATTATTCTTCATTTGTATCTCCTTTTAAATTTCTTGATTATTTACATATTCAATGCATTTTTCTAGTATCAATTTTAATCGATCATTTTGCTTTGTTAAATATAAAAATCCTATTAATGCTTCAAATGCTGTTGAATACATATATTCTTCTACTGAGGCATGTTTTGGCAGATGATGACTTTCTGTGTTTCTTCCTCGACGGACAATGTCTTTTTCGTCTTCTGTTAAAACTTCTTCATTTAATTTTTGTAATAAATTTGCTTGTGCACTTGCTTTTACAAATTTAATTGAGTTTATGTGCATTTTATGTGGATTTAAGTTTGTACTATTTGCTAAATATGTTCTTATGTATTGTTCATATACACTGTCTCCAACATATGCCCAAGTTAGTGGTGACATCATTAATATTTCTGTTTCATTTTTTGTTATGTTTTCTTCTTGAAAATCCAATATTTTATCTCCCTATTTTACTTTTTCAATTGTTATTCTACCAATTTTGCCTGTTTGAAATTCTCCTAATATTATGTCTGCTATCTTTTGTTCATTAATTCTTCCACCTGATAATATTGCTCCTCTTTTTCTGGCAATTGCTTCTAATACTTGCATTGTACTATCAGTTTGTTCATATCCATAATAATCATCTTCTTGTGTTTCTTGATTTATTATATCATTAATTTTTATATCATAGCGTTTTTCTAGATTTTCTTGATAATTTTCTATTAGGTATTTTAGCAAGTAGTAAGCTACTTCGACTTTATCTACTGCTGCTGATCCTATTGAATTCATGAATGCTAAGTGCAATGTTACTTCTTGATCATTTAATTTTGGCCATAACATTCCTGGTGTATCCATGATTTCAATCTTGTCATTTACTTGTATCCATTGTTTCTTTCTTGTTAATCCTGGTCTATTTCCTACTATTATTGACGCTTTTCCTGAAAACTTATTGATAAATGTTGATTTTCCTACGTTTGGAATTCCTAGTATCATTACTCTAATTTTATGACCTGTTCTTCCTTTTTCTATATATTTTTGACTAATTTCGCTATATACCTCTGTTATTGCTGATGTTACATTACTCATTCCTTTTCCTGTTGTTGCTTCTACTGGTATTGCTTTTATGCCTTTTTCTTTATAGAATTTTACCCATTTATCTGTTTCTCTTTCATCTGCTACATCTGCTTTATTTAAGACTATTATTCTTTTTACTTTTCTTGAATATTCTTTTACATCTGGATTTTGACTTGATAATGGTATTCTTGCGTCTACTATTTCGACTATTATATCTATTATATTTAAATCTTCTTGTATTTGTCTTCTAGTTTTTGCCATGTGACCTGGATACCAGTTAATGTTAGTTTTGTTATAACTGCTTTCTTGTTCTTTATCCATATATATTTACTCCTCTTTATTTTCATTTCCTAATAATTTTATTTTTTCGGCATTATTTAATAACACTTAATGTAAATGTATGAAGTCCTGCACTTTTTCTAAACCCGTCGAATTCGACGGAATTAAAATTTGGATTATAAATTGCTTCCCATGTTCCTAAAAATTCCAAAGTGATTCTGTTTCTTAACTAATTTTATCTATTTTTTCTAATCTAACTATATCATCTTCCTCAAAGTATTCATATTCATAAGAATTGTTATTTGAATATACATATACATTATGAAGATTATTTTTATACCAAACTGAATAATTATAATTATCTATTCCATAAATATCGTCTAATTGTTTTTTTATTTCTATATTTCTTTTATCATACATTTCTTCGTCAGTTGCTACTTCAAAGTTTTTTAATTTTTGATGATTAGTTAATCTTTTTAAGATTTTCCATCCGATTACTTCATTTATATTTAATGGCTCAAAACCTGCATCTAAATATAACTTAGCAGCTAGCCATGTTGTAGTTTGAGTATGAAGTATTATTTTATTATGTTCTAATTCATTAGCTAAACTAATCAATTTAGATATTAATGCTCTTGATAGCTTTTTACCTTGATAATTTTTCTTTATTGCTAACCAGTCAACTGCCGCTTTGTATCCATATTCTTCATTTTTTAAAAGTGATATAGTTGCTGTTCCTATCTTTTCATTAGTATTGCTATCTACAATAAAAAAGCACCTCTTATTTAGTTCATTTATAAATGAATCATAAAAATCATGAAAATACTGTAATCCTATTTCAAATGAAGTAAATTCGCCACTCGAAATATGTTTATTGACCCATTCCATTTCATCACCATTTTTATAAAATTCATAATGATATCCTTCTGGAAGTTCATAATTCTCATATTTTGAAGTATTATCATAAGTCATTAATAATTCATAATATTTAATTGTATTATCTATTGCTTTCATAATTGTCGAATCTCCATTTTCGTTTTCTATACTTGCTCAATTTATTTATTAGTTATAATTCATGTATCTTGCTTTAATATTTTTACTATTCTATTATACGTATATTCATTTTCTTGATTTTTATTATACTTTTTTCCATCAATAAACAAACCATCTTCATAATAATCATATTTTCCAGAAGTGTTGCTATTTTTTAGTTCTTTTACTAAATTTTTTAATTCGTTCATTTCACCTTTATTTAATATTCTATTGTCTTTCCTTGGTATATAAACAAATCCACTTCTTTTTAAATATATTCTATAATCTAACACATCTATTCCTGTCATTTCATACTGTGGAGAAACATTTTCTTGATAGCAAATCCAATCATTTATATAATATTTATATATTGCCATTATACTTATAAATGCACTTATTATTATAATTATGATTATTGCTAATTTTATTTTTTTGTTATTCAAGTTTATTTTCATATTTTTTCAACTCTTTTTTCATTAATATTTATATGTTATATTTTGATCTATCCAATCTAAAATTTCTTTATTGGCGCCTTTTAACTCATAATATGAAATTTCTGCTACTTCATAATCATGAATTTGTTTGATTTCGTTTTCTATTGATGAAAATTTACTTTCTTTTGTTCTAAAGTCTAGTTTATATTCATCGGTTTTTTCAATTTTATTATTCCACCAAAAGCTTGAATTTACCACGCTTATGTGTGCTCCTGCAACAAGCCTTTTTTCTAATAGAGTATTTATAATTTTATCTGCTATTTCTTTTTTGTCGCAATATGTTGTTACTACAATATATTTGTCCATTAAAATTCCTTTCATTTTATTATCTTTTTGGTTTTGAATAAAAATATTTATTTAATTTTGGATTTTTATTGTTCTTTCTTATA